>ENA-OPAV01002512-OPAV01002512.1-human-gut-metagenome-genome-assembly--contig:-NODE-2512-length-10077-cov-2.991519_pt1 | contig 10077 bp, 8 predicted proteins | sample MGYA00241056_ERZ501428 | MGnify/ENA primary metagenome ERZ501428 (study PRJEB25962, sample SAMEA2042621) | human gut metagenome | biome: human gut; feature: human-associated habitat; material: faeces... | reverse complement strand
TTTTTCAACATATTTTGTATACTGTGGTGCAAGTAAGCCAACTAGGATTGCAAGAATAGCAACTACAATTACAAGTTCTACTAATGTAAAACCTTTATTATCTTTTTTCTTTCTGTTAAATAATTTTAACATATTACTATCTCCTTAACATTCGTTATACTGAGATAGTAACTTCGTTCATGCATAGCAAAGAATTGTTATGCATTCATCGAAAAGTTAAAACATCCTTTAATAGTTAACCTATGCAGTTTTATGCTGTCCTGCTGCTTCTGCAAAATCGTCTGGACCATACGTAATGGTTATTCCACCATCAGCTTTTACTTCCAACTTAACATTTGGATCAGCACTCCATTGTTTCGCTTTTCTGGTTGTTTTAGAATAATTAGGAACATATTCCTCTAAAGCAGCTGTAACTCCAACTTTATTATCAGCATCAACAATAGTAACTCCATCTTTAGTCAATGTAATAGTTGCAGTTAAAGTTGTAGTTCCGGATGCTTCAGTACGCTCATCTACCACATAAACCTGGACAGCTTTAACCATTTCTTCAAGATTATCTACATCTGCAGACTGTCTTGATTTCTCTACATATTTAGTATACTGCGGTGCCAGTAATCCAACCAGAATTGCCAGGATAGCAACTACGATTACCAACTCAACAAGAGTGAATCCCTTGTTATCTTTCTTTCTGTCTTTCAGAAATTTAAACATAACTCATTCTCCTTCAAAAAAATAATTAATTCTTTTTCAATCCGGATAGAGTCATATCGTGTCGAAAGATACAAGAGCAGCACATTTTACATGCCAGACAATATATTCAACTTTTCGATGAATACATAACTCTCCTGTTGCTGTCATCACGAATGTCACTATCCGGTGATTGATTCAACGAGCGAGAACCCTGACGGGCTCTCCACCCCCCCCCCTGTAAAAATCGCTTTTCCAGGAGGGAGGGAGTTATGTTTATAAACTCGTTATTCAGTTTTCTTGTTACATTTTGTCTTTGCTTTATTAAAAGAAGAAATATCATTTACTGAGATATTACCAATACCAGCTCCGAGATGTAGATGTATTTGCCTACATCTGCAGGAGTCTTAGTCATACTTAGCATGACTGGCCCCGAAGCCGTAGGCAAATACATCTACGTCTCGGAGCGTCCACCCGGCAATATCATTTCTTCTTTTAATCAAAAACCACTTAAATCCCGCTTTTTCCACGCGCCCCCTTCCATGTCATTAAGAAAACACGACATTTACATGATTTCTATGATGAACACAGCCCCTATGCAAGCTGTGAAACATCCAAATTCTTCAGAAACTTTTAATGCGGTTCCCAATCGCAAGAAACTTACAGATTATCCAAGCCATTATACATAGCCCCAATCGGTGAAATAACCGCGATAACCAGCGTACCAACAACCAGCGCCATAAATACAATAATCAACGGTTCCATAGCCGCCAGCACGCTCTGAGTAGTCATCTCAACTTCTTCATCATAATAATCCGCCAGCTTCTCCAGCATGTCCTCAATATTACCAGTCTCCTCACCAATTCCAGTCATATGACATACCATCGGAGGAAAGATCCCGGATGCAACCAGAGGCTCGGAAAGTGGAATACCTTTCATAACTTCCTCTCGTGCTTTCATCAGCGCATTTGTATAATGAATATTGTTGACAATCTTCGCTACTGTTTCCAGCGCATCAATCGTAGAAATACCCGATGACAGCAGCGTACTCATAGTTCTCGCAAACTGCGCACATGCGGTCTTCACTGTCAGCTTACCGAACAGTGGCATCTTCATCTTGATTTTATCAATGGTAAGTCTGCCCTGTTCTGTCTTGTAGATCAGCTTGTATGCCACAACTACAATAATAATTCCTGCCAGGATCAGGTACCAGTTAGCTGTTACCCATTTGCTGGTATTCATAACCCACATGGTAATTCCCGGCATCTCCACATCCAGATCTGCAAACATATCAATGAAAATCGGGATAACAAATAACATCATAACCGCAACAACACCGATCGCTGCAATGATCAGAATGATCGGATAAATAGTTGCTTTCTTAATGGTAGCTTTCAGCTTGGCTTCCTTCTCAAACTGTACTGCCATTCGTGAAAAAGCCATCTCCAGACTACCGGAGTTCTCACCGGCTTCTACCATGTTGATCAGCATCGGCGGAAATACATCCGCCTGTCCTCTCATGGAATCTGCCAGCGTATTACCTTTCTCCACGCTGAGAAGTACTTCCGAAATCGCCCGTTTCAGCCATTTATTCTCAGTCTGCTCTGAGAGCATCTGCAAGGCTTCTTTCATCGGCACACCCGCCTGGGTAATGCTGACAAACTGGCGACAGAATACACTCAGATCTCGCGGCTTTACTTTCTTTCCTATGGAGAAATCTATTTCTTTATTCAAGGCTCCCTGTTCTTTGACAGAGACAGGAATGAGACCGTCATTCTTCAGAATGTCTACAACTTTTTCCCTGGTATCAGCCTCTATACTTCCTCGCTTCTCTTTTCCTTTTTTGTCTACTGCCACGTAGGAAAAACCTGGCATCTTATCACTTCTTTCTGTCCAGTCAATTATTTGTCGTCTGCCAGATCATTCTCTGTTAGAAGTCAAAGTTGACTTTTTTATTCATGCTGACCGGATCCTGCGCATAAGTTACCGCATTATCCGCATCAATAAGCTTTCTCATATATAAGTCATACAGCGCATCATCCATGGTCTGCATACCTGCACGTTTATTGGTCTGCATGATGGATGCGATCTGATACGTCTTACTTTCACGGATCAGATTTCGCACTGCATTGTTTGCAAAAAGTACCTCCAATGCTGCCACACGCCCACTTCCATCTGCTTTCTTAAGAAGCTGCTGGGACACTACGCACTCCAGCACAGAAGCAAGCTGAATACGGATCTGCTGCTGCTGGTTTGGAGGGAAAACATCGATAATTCGGTCAATGGTCTTATCTGCTCCGATCGTATGCAGAGTGGAGAAAACAAGATGGCCTGTCTCTGCTGCTGTGATCGCAGTGGAAATCGTTTCCAGATCTCGCATCTCTCCTACCAGAATCACGTCCGGATCTTCTCGAAGTGCTGCTCTTAATGCCTGGGCATAATCTGTAGAATCACTTCCAATCTCTCTCTGGTTTACCACAGATTTATCGTGTCTATGCAGATATTCGATTGGATCCTCCAGTGTAATAATATGGTAAGGATAATTCCTGTTGATCACATGAATCAATGAAGCCAGTGTAGTTGATTTCCCGCTTCCTGTCGGTCCTGTTACCAAAATGAGACCTCTTTTCCGCGTGGTCATCTCCACTACCTCTGCAGGAATACCAAGCTCCTCAGGTTCCGGGATATTGAAAGGAAGGCTTCGCATAACGGAAGCAAGTGTTCCTCTCTGTTTAAACACATTTACGCGAAAACGTCCCACACCTGAGATGGCATATGCGAAGTCCGTCTGTCCATTATTCTGTAATTCTTCTCTGTGACGGACATCCATCAGGGGCATGAGAATGTCTTCAAGCATCTGCGGGGTAAGGCGTTCTCCCTCTATGGAGGTCAGTACACCATCGATCCGGTAGCTGGGCGGCCGACCGGTTGTCAGGTGGATATCGGAAGCCTTTACCTTCACTGACTGTATCAGTATTTCATCTAAATCATACATATTTCCTAATCTGCCTCGTAACTCCCTGAGAATCTCCGGAGAACTCCGGTTCCGCAGGAATTCCTTCTATATTATAGTCGTAAAATTAATAATCTATAAGTCTCAATCATTCATAAGATGCCTTAAGCATCTCTTCCACAGAGGTGGTGCCGTTCAACACATAGCTGATACCATTCTCTCTCAGTGTGCGCATACCGCTGTTTCTGGCTGCACGTTCCAGTTCCTCTGTTGTGCCATTCTCTGCGATCAGGTCGCGGATCTCGTCATTGACCTCCATGATCTCGAACACACCGATACGCCCGTAATATCCTGTATGGCTACAGAAATCACAGCCACAGGGTTCATAGACATTTACGTCCTCCTGTGTGTTCATCCTCAGCACTCTCTTCTCCTCAGAGGTGGCAGGGCGCATTTTCTTACAGTGGCTGCACAGTTTACGCACAAGGCGCTGTGCGATAACTCCTACAACAGAATCTGCGATCAGATATCTCTCCACTCCCATGTCCGCCATACGGTTCAGAGTACCTACTGCGTTGTTGGTATGTAATGTAGATACAACCAGATGTCCTGTTATGGATGCCTGTACTGCAATAGTGGCTGTCTCCCTGTCTCGGATCTCACCGATCATAATGATATCCGGGTCCTGACGGAGAATGGAACGAAGGGCTGAGGCAAAATTCAGGTCTACCTTATTGTTGACCTGTACCTGATTAATACCCTCAATATCTGCCTCCACAGGATCCTCTACTGTTACGATATTGACTGCTTCTTTATTTAATTCGCTTAATGCGGTATACAGGGTAGTGGATTTACCGCTTCCTGTAGGTCCTGTTACAAGAATGATCCCGAAAGGACTAGCCAGCATATGGTTGAAACGTTCCATCTCATCGGGTGGAAGTCCCAGATCTTTCTTGTTACGTGTCAGGTTCAGTTTTGAAGAGAGTCGCATTACGATCTTCTCTCCGTGTACAGTAGGCAGAGAGGAAATTCGGATATCATAATCCTGTCTGTCTACCATAATGGACATACGTCCGTCCTGAGGTTTCCTTTTCTCTGAGATATCCATGCCTCCAAGGATCTTGATACGGGTGGAAATCGCAGGAAGAAGGCTGTTATCATATACCATACGCTCATAGAGTGCACCGTCGATCCTGTAACGGATGCGGACTTTGTTCTCCAGAGCTTCGATATGGATATCACTGGCCCTCTGGCGGATTGCCTGTTCAATAAGGGAACGCACCAGCTGTACAATAGGTGCATCACTTACGTCTGTGTCTGTATCGTCGTCTGCCGCTCCTCCACGAAGCTGTGCTCTCTCCTGAGTAAATCGTCGGGCTCCATCCAGTGTCTCTGATGCGCCGTAGCATCTGTCGATTGCCGCAAGAATATCTCTGGTTGTAGCAATGTAAGGCTCTATCTGCAGGTTTGTCACGATAGAGATGTCATCGATTGCAGCCATATCCATCGGATCTGCCATTGCCAGATGAAGGATATTTGCGTTGTAGGGATCCAGTTCAAATGGAATGCAGGTATATTTCTTGAGAAGGTCCACGCTGACCAGATTTCTGACTTCTTTCGGGATCGTCACGCCTGTCAGCTGAACGACTTTAAGCCCCAGCTGCATCTGGAGGGCACGAACAATCATATCCTCAGTGATAAAGCCATTATCTACCAAAACTTCACCGATCTTCTTGCCGCTTCCCTTCTGCAATTCCAGGGCTTTCTTTAATTCATCTTCAGTCAGTACATTCTGCCTGATGAGCATGTCACCAAGCCTCATTCTCTCACGTCTTAATGCCATCTGTGTATCTCTTTTCCGAACACAACAGAGTGTTCACTGTTTACAGAACAAATCATCTGTTGGTGTCTCATCTTCAGATTTTACTGTAATATCAGCAACAAAAAAGAAGGAATTTCTCCTTTTTTTATCTGACATTATATTATTGGTTTAAAGTTAACATATTTCGTACACTTTGTCAATTTTTGTTTCCATATTTTCGAATATTTTTTTCGCTTTTGAAGCATATTCCGCAGGCCAATAAGCAAATTCGTCAGTTTTTGCTTAATCGTTTAAGTTAACAGCTAAAAAAAGTTTACACACAAACAAAAAAGAAGGGAAAGCCAGACTTTTTTGTATGACTTTCTCTTCTTTTATACATTTTATTTTGCCTTAAATACAGCGACTTTCTCTTTTGACAGGTCAATTTTATCCGGAAGGATGGAAGTTTTCTCAGTGGATTCTGATGTTGTGAATCCTGTTGAGTCGGAAGTATTTGACTTCATCGCATCCTGCAGAGTATTGCTTACTGTCACATTTGTAGAAAAGATATCTGTTCCTGTGGAAGTTGCTGCATCACCTGTTGTTATGCTTACCGTACTGCTGCTCTGCATTTCCTGAACCTGTTCCTGTGTCGGGTAGAAGGATGGCTGGCGGATGTAACGGAAGCTTGCACTGTATGCTTCGCCTACTGTTACTCCATTCTTGCCGGAGGAGCAGTGTACTGCGATCCAGTCACCTGCGTCTGTTTTACCGCAGAGAATACCTACATGATTATCGCTTCCTGCTTCCGGTCCTTTCTGGAACACCAGATCTCCGGGCTGTGCATCTGCCTCAGTTACCACGTTTGCTTTCTCCCACTGATCGGAAGTTCCGTCGCCTACAGCTTCCTGCATTGCTTTATCCTGATATCCGTTGATCACTGCCCAGGTGACAAAACCACTGCAGTCCAGTCCGTATGCGCGGATGGTTCCAGTGCTCTTGCTTCCCTCGGCTGATACCTTCTCGCTGGTTCCCCAGCCTGGATCTTCACCGATCACTGTGGATTTGCCGCCCCAGAAGTAACCGACTTTACCAACCAGTGAATAGGCTGCGGAGATAACATTTACTCTTTCCTCGGAAACATCATCTCCTACGCTCTCGCGGACAAAACCGTTGGCAGCTGTTACTACCGCGCAGAGGAGTTTGCAGTCTGTCTCCACATATTTCTTAAGGATCGTACGATCCTTTTTTGCGATTTTATTTTTCTTAATATAGTAGTTGATTTTACGATTAGCGTATGTAACGTGAGTGATATCCTGCTTGTCCCTTACGATCGGGTTCATCTCTGCAAAGATTTTCGCAAGGTCTTTCTTGCAGGAAGAATCCAGGGTAAATTCTGTTTTTCCGTCCTGGCTCTGCTGATATACATAGACTGCAAGGATATCCTGCCAGTTTCTTACCAGAAGACTGTCTGCAGATGTGGTGGTCTTGCTGCCGTTTACATCGCTGGCATCTGCTACTTTGTTCTTCTCTTTATATTCCTTCTCGATCTCATCCATAACAGAAGCGAAATCATCTGAGAAGGTCAGATTGTAGTTATTCTTCAGGCTGTCCAGATAGAAATCCTTACCTGCGTGGATATTGGACGCATAATATACCGGAGTTCCGGTCTGTGCAGCACTGGTATTACTCGTAAATGGATTATTCGTATTCGCATTGTTCTTCTGCGCTTCCAACTGAGCAATAGTCGCTTCTGCCTGAACCAGCAGATTATAATTAGAAACCTGTGCCTTCTCTGTATCAGACAGGGCATTATATGCAGTGCGGATGCTCTGAACAGTGGCTTTCTTCTCCAGCGTGATGGTCTGTGCGTTCAACTCTTTGATTCTGTCGATCACATCCTGGGCTGCCTTTGTAATCTGTGAAGACGGTGTTGGTGTAGGATTCGCAGGTGTCGGAGTCGGATCTGTTGGTGTCGGAGTCGGATCTGCCGGTGCAGGTGTTGGCTCTGCAGGTGTTGGTGTCGGATCTGTTGGAGTCGGATCTACCGGTGCAGGTGTCGGGTCTGCAGGTGTCGGATCTACCGGCGCAGGTGTTGGCTCTGCAGGAGTCGGATCTGCCGGCGCCGGATCCTCTGATCCTGAATCAAAATCACCGGAATCGCTGAAATCAGAACCGTCTGCTGTATACGCAGCAGTATCCTCTGCTGCAAGTACGGACGCAGGACCGGATAATACCATTCCTGACATCAATGTCAGACATAAGAATCTGGTAAGATACTTGTTTTTCATATATCTAAATTGCTCCCTTCTTACTGTGAGCATGTCCTTACCCCCTGTTTATAAGGGCATACTGTCTAAATTACTTTTCACATTATTATGTTATTTCATAAGTGAATTATCCCGAAATATTAACCTGTTTTATTCTAGCATAATCATTTTTTGAAATCAACAGCTCAGGGCGGGTAAATTCCAGATTTGACCAAAATTCATTTTTTTGTCACATTTTAACCGAATCAAGCAGTGAGAAAGATATATTTCAGAATGCAGGAAGGCTGTGCGGATATGATTTCCACACAGCCTTCCTGTATTCTTAGCGTATCTCTGTCAGGCTGCCTGAATGGCTCCTGTAAAGTTCTTATTACCAATGCAAATCTGTATCAGTCCCTGCACTACCTGAAAACACATATTCAGAATAAAGCGGATATCCTCTTCCACGCTGCGGAACTTGTTGAGGTATTTCTCATGAGTAGCTTCGATATAATCGATCAAGGTGGAGAAATCTGCGAAGCGGATGGCCGGTTCCAGATATGCATGTGCTTCTCCCTGCTGTATACATTCTTTCAGTCTGTTCTTAAGTACTTTCTCATAATGATTATGCTGGCTGAAGCTTCCTGTATATGTTTTGTTATGAGGAAAGGTAAAATAATCCGCCATATAGTGGATCACTTCGCCGAACCGCCGCCAGTAAACTCTCTGGTTACTCTCATCCGGTCTGATATCTGCCAGTTCTTTCATCCGGTTCTTGACATCTTCAAATGTTCCGTAGAACTCGTGTCTTCTGGTGATAAAGGACGGTTTGATATCCGGCAGAATGCTGCCCAGGCAGAAAGCCTTTCTGTGAGACTGCAGGCTTGCTGTGGTCTGCATCTGATCCGCAAGGTATCTTGCTAATAAAATATGTGATTTTTTACGCAATTTTCTTCCTCTTCTTTCTTTTGAGAACCTATCATTCTTATATATGGGAACGAATAATAATCAACTTAACCAACATAGAATACTATAGCAGATTTATACCTGTTATTCAAATAAAATTTTTGTAAACTTTTTCACATTTTCAGGTCAGACAACTGTTTCAGTAATTCCAGGTCACTGTCCTTTACTTTCAGGTTTGTCTCTATCTTCTCTCCCTCAGGAGTGGTGATCGCAATTTCAATAATGCTTCCTTCTTTAAGCCCTTTGCGTGAAACTGCCTGACAGAATGCCGGGAACTTGGGATGATTGCTCTTAAAGGTGTTCCATGCACCTGTGATCTTCATGATATTTCCTATATTGTTTCCTATGTTCATATGATTGTTGTGTCCTTTCTTATCTCAACTGATTATTCTACATTCTCAAACATCTCTGCAAATGTCATGGAGATTTTCGGAAAATCTTTCAGTGTCACTACTGTATCTGCATTGTACTGCTCAGTTTTGACACCATTTTCTCACATGTTTGACCTCATTTTTACTCCATTTTTGCGTGAAATCATGTAAAAATACGGTAAGATACGTAAAATTGTAAATTCCGCAAACCCTTTAGATCTCGCTGAAATCCGGTGTTCCATACAGGTCGAACGGAGTTGACTGGTAGACATAGTAATTCAGCCAGTTTGTATACAGGTTGTTCGCATGCGCTCTCCACATAAGGAGCGGTCTGTTTTCCGGGTTGTTGTCTTTGTAATAATTCTCCGGGATTTCGATGGGCAGGTTTTTGCTGACATCACGTTTGTACTCACCGTCAAGAGTCACACGATCATATTCCGGATGTCCCATTACAAAGATCTTGCGGCCGCCGTCTGCCATTGCAAGGAAAAGCCCTGCTTCATCGGATTCAGCAAGCACTGTCAGCTCTTTACAGTTATGGATATCCTCGATGGGAACTTCCGTATGTCTGGAATGAGGTGCAAGGAACATATCGTCGAATCCGCGTACCAGCGGAATCTTACGGTTCATCACTTTATGCCAGAAAAGACCAAACATCTTCTTATCAAGTTTGCGCTTTTTCAGTCCATAGTGGTGGTAGAGTCCTGCCTGTGCAGCCCAGCACAGATAAATGGTGGAGGTAACATGGGTGTTTGTCCAGTCCATGATCTCTACCAGTTCCTTCCAGTAGTCTACCTCTTCGAATTCCATCTGCTCTACAGGAGCACCTGTGATGATCATTCCATCATATTTGTTATTTTTCAGTTCCGGAAATGTCTGATAAAATTTATTCAGATGACTCACAGATGTATTCTTCGCTTCATGGCTCTGTACTGCCATAAAGGTGACATCTACCTGCAGCGGCGTGTTGGAAAGGGAACGCAGAAGCTGAAGCTCAGTCTCCTCTTTCAGAGGCATCAGGTTCAAAATGAGGATCTGAATGGGGCGGAT
>ENA-OPAV01002508-OPAV01002508.1-human-gut-metagenome-genome-assembly--contig:-NODE-2508-length-10090-cov-1.907922_pt1 | contig 10090 bp, 8 predicted proteins | sample MGYA00241056_ERZ501428 | MGnify/ENA primary metagenome ERZ501428 (study PRJEB25962, sample SAMEA2042621) | human gut metagenome | biome: human gut; feature: human-associated habitat; material: faeces... | reverse complement strand
CGGCGGGCAAGGATGGCTTTGGCTACGTCATTGCCCAGCGAACGGCCTACACAGGAAACTTCCAGACTGTGTGTCAGGCGGTTGTGCACGAATATGCTGCCGGGCAAGGGGAACACTTGTGTCTTGTTCTGTAACCTCCGGAAGGGCGCGGAGAAGATGAGGCGGTCGTAATCCCGCTGAAATTCAGAACGGTTCTCGTGACGCTCTTTATGAAACTCTTCCAAACCGAATCGTTTGGCGGATATGAGGGTATTCCAATCCATCATGTTATTGCTTTCTTATTATTTAACTGCAAATGTATGACTATTTGCTTCAAAATCCGTAATTTTGCCCGTTAAATAGTGAATTAAAGTAATCTCAATCGTAACTTCATTAAAATGGCAAATAATAGTATGACCGTCCGAATTATAAATAAGTCGAAACATCCGTTGCCTGCGTATGCTACCGAATGGTCCGCCGGAATGGACATCCGTGCCAATCTTTCCGAACCGATGGCTTTGGAGCCATTGCAGCGTTGCCTGGTGCCTACGGGGCTGTACATCGCTTTGCCGGCAGGTTTTGAGGCGCAAATCCGTCCCCGCAGCGGTTTGGCTATCAAGAAAGGTATTTCGGTATTGAACTCTCCGGGTACTATCGATGCCGACTATCGCGGTGAAATCTGTATCATCCTCGTGAACCTTTCTTCGGAAACATTTATGATTGAGGATGGAGAACGAATCGCCCAAATGGTGATTGCCCGCCATGAGCAGGCCGTATGGCAGGAAGTGGATGTGTTGGATGAAACGGAACGCGGTGCCGGTGGCTTCGGACATACGGGCGTATAACAGGATGTTTGAATGAGAAATAAGAATATTAAAATAATCGGATGCTTATTGGCCTGTGTGTTGTTTGTTTCCTGCGGTACTTCCCGGCAGAAGATGAAGGTACGGCCGGCAGAGGCTGTTGTGCTCACTCCGGAACAGCAGCGTAAGTACGATTACTTCTTTTTGGAGGCAGCCCGCCTGAAGGTTCAGAAAGACTATGACGCGGCCTTTGATTTGTTGCAGCATTGCCTGACTATCAATCCGAATGCCTCGTCGGCTTTATATGAACTGGCTCAGTATTATTTGTACTTGAAACAAGCGCCTCAGGGGCAGGCCGCATTGGAGAAAGCCGTGGAGAATGATCCGGATAATTATTGGTACAGCCAGGGACTGGCGAATCTTTATCAGCAACAGGACGAGAAGGAGAAGGCCATGAAGCTGCTGGAAGATATGTCCGTGCGTTTCACTGACAAGCTGGATCCGCTTTATGCCTTGTTGGATATTTATAACCGGCAGGAGCAGTACGATAAAGTGATTGCCACCTTGAACCGGATTGAGGGGAAGATGGGCAAAAGCGAGCAGTTGAGTATGGAGAAGTTCCGTATTTACCTGCAAATGAAAGATAACAAGAATGCTTTCCATGAGATAGAGAGTCTGGTTGCGGAGTATCCGATGGATTCCCGTTATCAGGTTGTGTTGGGAGACGTGTATATGCAGAACGGAAAGAAGGAAGAAGCATATAGCGTGTACCGCAAGGTGCTGGATACCGAGCCGGATAATGCTATGGCGATGTATTCGCTGGCGTCCTATTATGAGGCGACCGGTCAGAAAGACCTCTACCAGCGGCAGTTGGATACTTTATTGCTCAACAAGAAAGTTCCTTCGGAAACAAAACTGAACGTAATGCGTCAGTTCGTAGTGCAGAATGAGCAGGACGGCAAGGACAGTACGCGGGTTATCAACCTTTTCGACCGTATTCTGGAACAGGAACCGGACGATGCCGGGATACCGATGCTTTACGCCCAGTATCTTTTGTCTAAAGGAATGAACAAAGAAGCCTTTCCGGTACTGCGTCAGGTATTGACAATCGACCCTACCAATACGGCCGCGCGTATGATGCTGCTGGGTGAGGCGGTACGCAAAGAGGATTACAAGGATGTGATTGATTTATGCGAAGCCGGTGTTGAAACCAATCCTGAAATGCTGGAATTCTATTTCTATCTGGCTATTGCGTATAATCAGGCGGAACGGACAGATGATGTGATTTCCATCTGCCAAAAAGCGTTGACGCAAATCACGGCGGACAGTAAGAAAGAGGTCGTTTCGGATTTCTATTCCATTTTGGGAGATGCTTATCATACGAAAGATTTGAATACGGAAGCCTATGCCGCTTATGATTCGGCGCTGGTGTATAATTCTTCCAATATCGGCGCCTTGAATAATTACGCTTATTACCTGTCTGTCGAGCGTCGTAATCTGGATAAAGCCGAGGAGATGAGTTATAAGACGGTAAAGGCGGAACCTGATAATGCCACTTACTTAGATACTTACGCCTGGATTCTGTTTGAGAAAGGCAACTATGCCGAAGCCCGTTTGTATATAGACGATGCCATGAAGAATGATGGCGGCAAAAGCGATGTTATCGTGGAACACTGCGGTGATATCTACTATATGACAGGTGACGCGGACAAGGCCTTGGAGTACTGGAAACAGGCATTGGAGATAGGCAGTAAGTCCAAAACGCTGAAACAGAAGATTCAGAAGAAGAAGTATATCAGCGATAAGTAAGGCGGTAAAGTGTAAATGATAAAAGTAATAAGGCGATGAAACAAATGAAATTCAATAGTAAGACGCTGCTCTTCATGCTCTTTCTCCTCTGCTGTCTGGCGGGTTGTAAAACCTCTCGTAAGGCGGAGACGTCCAAATTACCCGAAAGCGCCCGCTATCTGTCGTCTAAGGTGAAGTTGACGGTTCCTACCAAAGATGCGGTTTTTACCGTAAACGGCACGATGAAGTTGATAAGCGGCGAACGGATGCAGCTCTCTTTCCTGATGCCTATCATACGTACAGAGGTGGCGCGCATGGAAGTGACGCCCGAAGAGATATTGCTGGTAGACCGTATGGGCAAACGTTATGTGCGTGCTACCCGTAAGGAATTGAAGGATGTGTTGCCAAAGAAAGCCGACTTTGCCCATTTGGAAAAGATTCTGTTTGACGCTTCCAAACCCGACGGCAAGAAAGATTTGTCGGGAAAGGAGCTGGGTATTCCCTCTTTGGAGAAAGGCAAAGTCGAGTTGTCCAACTTTTCCAATGATTCGTTTTCTCTGACGCCTACCGAATTGTCTTCAAAGTATACGCAGGTAGAGTTAAATGAAATATTAGAAATGCTGATGAGCTTATGAGACGTTTGCTTTGTATTTTTATAAGTTGTTTCTGTATGACTTTTCCGCTCCTCGCACAGTCTAACAGGCTGATAAAGGAATTGGAAAGCAAGCGCGGCGCTTTGCAAAAGCAGATTACCGAATCGGAAACACTTCTGAAAACCACAAAGAAAACCGTAAGCAGCCAGCTGAACGGACTTGCCGCTTTGACAGGCCAGATAGAGGAGCGCAAACGCTATATCCTTACTATAAACAAGGATGTGGAGGCGATAGACCGTGAGTTATCGTCGTTGGAACGCCAGTTAGGAAAATTGCAGCGTGACTTAAAGGATAAGAAGAAGAAATACGAGTCATCCGTTCAATACCTTTATAAGAACCGTTCCATCGAGGAGAAACTGATGTTTATTTTCTCTGCCCGGAGTTTGGCGCAGACCTATCGCCGCTTGCGCTATGTGCGTGAGTATGCCACTTACCAGCGTCTGCAAGGTGAGGAAGTGCTGAAAAAGCAGGAACAAGTCAATAAGAAAAAGGCGGAACTCAGGCAGGTGCGGACCGCCAAAGCCGATTTGCTGAAAGAGCGTGAGGCCGAGAAAGTAAAACTGGAAGCGCAGGAGAAAGAAAAGCGTACCCTTGTAACCAGCTTGCAGAAGAAACAACGGGGATTGCAGAACGAGATTGCCAGGAAGCGCCGCGAGGCCAATCAACTCAATGCGCGTATCGACCGCCTGATTGCCGAAGAAATAGAGAAAGCCCGCAAACGCGCCGCCGAAGAAGCGCGCCGCGAAGCGGCTGCCCGCAAGAAAGAAGGGGCGAAAACGGATAAGGCGGCGACGTCCGCTTCCAAAAACAAAGCTGCTCCTCTGGAAACTTATACCATGAGTAAGGCCGACCGTGAGCTATCCGGCGACTTTGCCAATAATCGGGGCAAGTTGCCTATGCCTATCAGCGGAGCTTATATCATAACCAGTCATTACGGGCAATATGCGGTGGAAGGACTGCGCAATGTCAAGTTGGATAATAAAGGCATCGACATTCAGGGAAAACCGGGAGCGCAGGCTCGCGCCATCTTTAACGGTAAGGTGGCGGCCGTATTCAAACTGAACGGGCTGTTTAATATCCTTATCCGCCACGGAGCATATATTTCAGTGTACTGCAACCTGTCTTCCGCTTCCGTTAAACAAGGTGACACGGTTACTACCAAGCAAGCTATCGGTCAGGTATTCTCGGATGGAGCTGACGGCGGACGTACGGTACTTCACTTCCAGCTACGCCGTGAAAAGGAGAAACTGAATCCCGAACCCTGGCTGAACAGGTAGCCTTATATTGTCGCCCCGTCCAGCAAATCCAGATAGAGTGTGATGGCTTCCTCAATCTCTTTGATAAAGATGAACTCATCTGCCGTATGGGAACGGCTGCTCTTGCCCGGTCCCATTTTCATGGACGGGAAGGACATCAGCGCCTGGTCTGAAAGAGTAGGGGAACCGAATGGCGTTCTGCCCATCGCAACAGCCTTTTTTACCAGCGGATGTTCGGGAGAAACATGCGAAGAACTCAAACGGAAAGACCGGGCTTTGGCTTCACAACCGATATGCTTCTGTATCTCGTCGAAAAGTTCCCGGTTGGTATAGCATTCATTGCTGCGGATGTCGACCGCAAATGTACAGCGGTCGGGTATGACATTATGCTGGGTTCCCGCATTTACCATGGTTACACTCATCTTTACCGGGCCTAATAAAGACGATTCTTTCGGGAAACGGTAGTCGATATCGTTTAATACTTTATATATGGCGTTATCGCCTTCGTTTCGGGCGGCATGCCCCGATTTGCCGTAAGCGGTGATGTCCAGTACCATTAATCCTTTTTCGGCGATGGCGGGTTGCATCTCCGTAGGCTCGCCCACAATGGCGAATTGTATGGGAGGCAGTTCCGGCAATACGGACTCTATGCCGTTCTTGCCCGATACTTCTTCTTCGCAGGAAGCCAGATAAATCAGGTTGTATGCCTGTGTAGTCCGGCAAAGTTGCAGGAACACCTGCAACAGGCTGACTACGCTTGCTCCGGCATCGTTACTTCCTAAACCGTAAATCTTTCCGTTTTCTTCCGACGGGCTGAACGGAGCTTTCCGCCATCCGTTTACGGGTTTCACCGTATCGATATGAGAGTTGAGCAGCAGCGTCGGTTTATTCAAATCGAACATCGGGCCGAGGCACCATATATTGTTACCTTTTCTTCCGGTTGTCATTCCCTGCATTTCGATATAGTTCTGTAAAAAGTCCGCGGCCTGTTCTTCTTCGCGGCTTAATGAGGGGATAGCTATCAATGATTTAAGCAGTCCGGTTGCTTCGGAAACTAAAGTCTGTATGTCGGTTGTCATCGTCAAGATTAGTTATATATTCGTTATTACTCTGCAAACTTACGGATAAATCCCGAAAAAGGGAGATAGTTTCAAATAAAACTAATACCTTTGCACCCATATTTACCAATTTATTAAAAATATGACTTATCATCATTTGTCTGTCATGGTACATCGTCAGGCAGAGAAGTATGGAGACAAAGTAGCCCTTAAATACAGGGACTATGAAACATCACAATGGATACCCATCACTTGGAATAAATTCTCTCAAACGGTACGTCAGGCAGCCAATGCGTTGGGGGCTTTGGGTGTAGAACAGAGAAATATCGGTATCTTCTCACAAAATAAACCGGAATGTTTATTTACTGATTTTGCGGCTTTTGCCAATCGTCTGGTGACCATACCGTTGTATGCTACCAGTTCTTCGGCTCAGGCGCAGTATATTATTAATGACGCTCAGATACGTTTCCTTTTCGTAGGCGAGCAGTTTCAGTACGATGCCGCTTTCAGCGCATTCGGTTTTTGCCATTCTTTGCAGAAACTTATTATCTTCGACCGCAGCGTGGTGCTCGATCCCCGCGATAAGACATCCATTTACTACGATGATTTTCTCGCATTGGGTGAGGGGCTTCCCCACAATGATGTTGTGGAAGAGCGTAGCGCCCGCGCATCGGATGACGACCTCGCGAATATCCTTTATACATCCGGTACTACCGGAGAGCCGAAAGGCGTGATGTTACACCACTTCAATTACAGGGAGGCTATCCGTATCCATGATATTCGTTTGACCGCCATGACGGATAAGGATGTATCCATGAACTTCCTTCCGCTGACGCATGTGTTTGAGAAAGCCTGGACTTATCTCTGTATTCATAGAGGGGTACAGGTTTGTATCAATCTTCGTCCGGCGGATATTCAGACTACTATCAAGGAAGTGCGTCCTACATTGATGTGCAGCGTTCCCCGTTTCTGGGAGAAGGTTTATGCGGGCGTACAGGAAAAGATTGCGCAGGAAACCGGATTGCGGAAAGCAATGATGCTGGACGCCATCAAAGTAGGCAAGATGCATAACATTGATTACCTGCGTGTGGGTAAGACGCCGCCTCTGATGCTTCATCTGAAGTACAAGTTCTACGAAAAGACTATCTATGCCCTGCTGAAAAAGACAATCGGTATTGAGAACGGTAATTTCTTCCCGACCGCCGGTGCGGCTGTGTCCGATGAAATCTGCGAATTCGTGCATTCGGTGGGCATTAATATGGTAGTGGGTTATGGACTGACGGAATCTACCGCTACCGTTTCCTGCTTCCTTGACAAGGGATATGAAATCGGTTCGGTCGGAACCGTCATGCCCGATCTTGAAGTAAAGATTGGAGAGAATAATGAAATCCTGCTCCGGGGTAAGACGATTACTACCGGTTATTATAAGAAACCGGAAGCCACTGCGGCAGCCATCGATAAAGACGGTTGGTTCCATACGGGTGATGCCGGTTATCTGAAAGATGATCATTTGTATCTGACCGAACGTATCAAGGATTTATTCAAGACTTCCAATGGCAAATATATCTCTCCGCAGGCTTTGGAAACCAAACTGGCAATCGACCGTTATATCGACCAGATTGCCATTATCGCCGATCAGCGCAAGTTTGTATCTGCCTTGATTGTTCCTGTGTATGGCTTGGTAAAGAGCTACGCTAAGGAAAAAAGTCTTGAGTATAAGGATATGGCCGATTTATTGCAACATCCTAAAGTGCAGGCTTTGTTCCGTGCCCGTATCGATACGTTGCAGCAACAGTTTGCCAATTACGAGCAAGTGAAACGTTTCACTTTATTGCCCGAACCGTTTAATATGGAACGGGGAGAATTGACCAATACATTGAAGTTGAAACGCTCCGTTGTGTCAAAGAACTATAAGGAACTGATTGACAAGATGTACGAAGAATAAAGGATTGTCAATACATTATATTACAGGCAGGAGATGATTGTTCTTCTGCCTTTTTTATGTTCTCTCTGTCCGGCTGGAAAATCCCGTCTTTGAATTTATTAACGAAAACTTTTACCGGATTTCTTAGGGATGGAGCGTTGTCACCTGTCTTTATATAAGAGGAGTTTTCCCGAATTTTATATTTAATCTTAGTTTAATATGATGAAGAACTTTTTGACACCATTCTTAGTGCTGTTTCTGATAGCAGGCCTGTATGCATGCCGACAGGAAAAAGAAGTTACCGTTAAGGAATACCTCATGTTCTGGACATGGCTGGATTATCATCCTTGCATGAATTTTGATTCGGTATGCCAAGTGATGAATGACATCGGCATGGACGGGATAATGCTGAACGCACCCACTCCCGACGATTATCGTATCGCGATTCCTATTGCCCATAAACACGGCATTGAAGTATATGCATGGCTATGGACTATGAATTTGGAGCATGACCGCGACAAGATTCTGGCGGAACATCCCGAATGGTTCAGTGTGAACCGTAACGGAAAAAGTCTTGCGGATACTACGGCATACGTGGACTATTATAAATTCCTGTGTCCTGCGCTGCCTGAGGTACGCGAATTTATCAAAGAGAAAATTAAGTCGTATTGTGAAGTCGAAGGACTGAACGGGATTGCCATTGATTACAACCGTTTTGTGGATGTCGTGCTTCCTACCACGTTATGGCCGCATTACGGTATTGTGCAGGATCGCGAATATGCCGCGTGGGATTACGGTTATCATCCCGCCATGCTCGAAGAGTTCAAGGAACAATATGGTTATGATCCGCGTGGGCAGGAAGACCCTTCATCGGACGTGAAGTGGCGGCAGTTCCGTTGCGACCGGATAACGGAAGTTGCCAATATGATTGCCGAGGTGGTACATTCGTACGGCAAGACAATGGCGGCATCTCCGTTTCCTACTCCGAAAATGGCTTCACGCATGGTGCGGCAGGACTGGGGTAAATGGAATCTGGATATCGTCTTCCCGATGGTGTACCATACTTTCTATACGGAAGATGTCAGCTTCATTTCCGATTGTACCGTTGAGAATGCGCGCGACAAGAATGATAAAACCGTGTTGTACTGTGGTATGACCGCTACCGACGGTCCGGAGATGTTTGCATGTATGGACGCCGCCTTGAATAGCGGCGCTCAAGGTATCGCCGTATTTACGGTGGCGGGTCTGCGTTCTCCTGAAGTAAAGAAGCGGTTCAAGGCTTATACAGACAGCGTAAAGGCGGTACGTGCAGCTAATGGCGGCATCATTGAAGCTGTTTATCCTCATGTGGCGGATGCGAATCCTTTTGCCCATAAAGGCGTCATGGAGTTGATAGAGAAACGTATGCGGCAGATTATAGCCAAAACGTCCGGTACAGAGGAACTGCCCTCGTTGGCTTTGGGTGAATATAAGCAAACGGAATCTTACGATGCTACCCGTTGCTATCGGGTGGCGGATGAGAATAGCGAGACTGTCTTTAAAGTTACTTTCTATTTCTACGGTGATGTACTTTCGGGTTGGGACGTAGCGGCGGAATAGTCCACCCTCTCTCTTATTCCATTGATTGCAGCGGATTTATGCGATTTTTTCAGACTTTTGCACTATCTTTGCGCTCCGAAAAGATAGAATTGAAAGCATATGATTACCATTGAACAACTGAAAGATATCAAGGAACGTACCGAAGCGTTGAACCGCTATCTGGACATTGAAGGAAAGAAAATACAAGTCGAAGAGGAACAATTGCGCACCCAGGCTCCGGGGTTTTGGGATGACCAGAAAGCAGCCGAAGCACAGATGAAGAAAGTAAAAGGTTTGCAGCAATGGATTTCCGGCTATAATGAAGTCAAGGTTATGGCGGACGAACTGCAACTTGCATTCGATTTCTACAAGGATGAGCTGGTAACGGAAGAAGAGGTGGATGAAGCCTATGCAAAAGCGTCTGCCGCCGTAGAAGCTCTTGAACTCAAGAATATGCTTCGTGAGGAAGCCGACCAGATGGACTGCGTATTGAAAATCAATTCGGGCGCCGGCGGTACGGAAAGTCAGGATTGGGCAAGCATGTTGATGCGTATGTATCTGCGATATGCCGAAACTCATGGATATAAGGCGACCATCGCCAACTTGCAGGAAGGCGATGAGGCCGGAATCAAGGCTTGTACCATTGAGATAGCGGGTGATTATGCTTACGGCTATCTGAAAGGTGAGAACGGTGTACACCGTCTGGTGCGTGTATCTCCCTATAATGCCCAGGGTAAGCGTATGACATCTTTCGCGTCTGTTTTCGTTACTCCGCTGGTAGATGATACGATTGAAGTGAATATCGAACAGGCGCGTATCTCTTGGGATACTTTCCGTTCCAGCGGTGCCGGTGGACAGAATGTAAATAAGGTGGAATCCGGCGTGCGTCTGCGCTATCAGTTCAAAGACCCTTATACAGGCGAGGAAGAGGAAATCCTGATTGAAAATACCGAAACGCGCGACCAGCCTAAGAATCGCGAGAATGCGATGCGTCAGTTGCGCTCTATCCTATACGATAAGGAACTTCAACACCGTATGGCGGAACAGGCAA
>ENA-OPAV01002499-OPAV01002499.1-human-gut-metagenome-genome-assembly--contig:-NODE-2499-length-10121-cov-3.901152_pt1 | contig 10121 bp, 14 predicted proteins | sample MGYA00241056_ERZ501428 | MGnify/ENA primary metagenome ERZ501428 (study PRJEB25962, sample SAMEA2042621) | human gut metagenome | biome: human gut; feature: human-associated habitat; material: faeces... | reverse complement strand
GCAAAAGCACTTTCGACAGCCGTACCGTCCATCAAAAGTACCCTTGCGCCCTACCGGGGGGGTGCAAGACGTCTGGGGACATCTGTTCTGCACCGACCGAAGCGAAGCGGAGACCATTATTCCTCCTGCTGGTCGGATTGCTTCTGCGTTACTCACTTAACTAATCTATTACTGTATTCTCGCCCGGATATATTCCAGATCTCCGCAGTACGGTGTTCCTACCAGATACCATTCCCTTGCCGGATTCATCTCCATTCTGGTCTGCACCCACTGATCATCAATCAGTACTTCCAGGCATTCCCCACAATGAAATCCTGTATCAATCCATAAATCTGATGACAACAAACCATATCTATTGTTACTGCTGTTATAACCTAATCTTCCTTCTCTCATTGCTGTATGCTCCTTTCTATTATCCTGCTGTAAGGAGGCCCTGATTCAGGGCTCCCTTTCGCAACTTGTAATTCGCCTATAAATAATCGGGTAATCTATAACCTCCCGGCTACACCTTACATGCTTTCGCCTTGTCTGATATTTACAGGTGCGTGACACGCTCCTGTTATAAAGTGATCAGCAAGAATCTCTACCAACGAAAGTTTTCCGGTATTCCCTTCCTTTCCAGGTATTCCTGCCTGGACTTTTCTCTTTCTTCCTCTGTTGGTGCTGTTTTGTACTTGCTGTATAGCTCCCGATCTACCATTGCATTCAGTTTCTTTTCTAATCCTTTCCTTATTCTTTCTTCGCTCTCGTAATTCCCCAGCAAAAAATATTGCAAAAGCTGAAAGAATAACTCGTATGGAATCTGCACATTTCTATTTTTCATCTGATTTCCTTTCAAGGTGGCAAGATGCCCTATTCTTAAGTTATGGTCATCTTGCCATCTTCCTTTTTCTACTCTGACAACATCCAATACCACTGATTTCCACGTTTTATAGAATCTATTCCCAGTTCCATTTTGGCATTTCTCAGTGTTTTCTTTTTAATTCCCATTTTTTCTGCTTCTTCTTCAATTTTCTTTTGTGCCATACCTCCATCAGCCAGTATCTCAAGCAGAAATTCTTTTGCTTTCCGGGTTTTCTGTCCTTTTCCCTCTCCATTGAGCAATTCATCTGCACTAATGTCATATTCCCCAATCCATTCAAATCCGTTGTTTTTATCCAGACGGAATGCAATAGCTTTGCCTTCCGGTGCCAGGGAACTCTTGGTATGGCACACAACTCTTACTTCTGGTTCATCTTTAATACGTCCGACAATCAAGACACTTCTTGCCGCAGCCTGGAAATCAATAGAACCAAGTCCCCGGTAAGATGATTTTCCATTGCTGTTCTTGTTCATGTGTCCGATCAGGATAATCGCACAATGATATTTTTCTGCCAAGACTGCTATACGTTTCATCAAAGGACGGATTTCATTAGCCCTGTGCATATCCACCTCTGATCCAAGGAAGCCCTGAATCGGGTCAAGCACAACCATTCTGGCTTTTGTCTGCACAATTGCTTCTTCCAACCGGACATCTGCCATCGTCAGCGGTTGCTCACTGTCATCGATAACCATGACCTTTGTGCAGTCTGCACCTGCAGCAAGTAATCTTGGTTTTATCGTATCTCCAAGACCATCTTCTGCAGTCTGGTAGATTACATTTACTGGTGCCTCCAAATGCTGTGTTGACGCATTGTTTTCAATATTTTCTGCATCTACCATATCGCTTTCACTATCAATATCTATCCTTTTATCTTTTGTTGAATCAGCTGGAAGAATAGTCTCTCCTCTGGTCAGTTTTGCAATAATTTGAAGCACCATTGTCGTTTTTCCTTCTCCCGGATCTCCCTGTATAATTGTTACTTTTCCATAGGGAATAAATGGATAAAGCAGCCATTCAATCTGCTCCACTTCCACCGTATCCATATTGATGAGTTTCAGTTCCGGTTCCAGCCTTTTCTGTACTGTTTTATTTGTTTCTGTTCTTTTGTTTTCCATCAAATCCTCCTTATTTTCCCGTTGAAAGAAAGAGTGGTTTTTGATAGAATACTCATAGAAGTTTTTTGGAAGAGTATTCTACCAAATCCCTGCCTTTAGGTGTTTGCCGACACTTAAAGGCTCTTTTATTCCGCTTTCATTCCAGCCATTGTTATTGTGATAAGCCGAATCACTTCCAATAAATCCTCCGGCACATCTTCTCCCTTTTTCAGACGTTTCAGCTCACCCAGTACCTTTTCAAGTTCCTTCTTCAAAGCTTTATACACCCTGGGATTTCCTGTAACCACAACTTCTTTTTCCTGCAATCTTCGGATAATATATTCTTGTTTGGTTAATCCCGATAGCCGTACTGCAGTCTCCAGAAGTTCATCTTCTTCCGGTGACATCCGAAATGCTACAACTTTATTTCTCCAACGTCCCTGCTGATCCAGACATTTAGCCGACATTTGCAAGTCCTCCTTCTACTTCATTTAATTCTTCATCCATATTTTCCGCATCCAGCTGCTCTGCCATGTCCTGCTGTACCGACGGAAACAGATGTGCATACCGGTAAGTAATCTTTTCTGCTGAATGTCCAACCCTTTTTCCGATTGCTAGTGCGGTATACCCCATATTGATCAACAGGGATACATGACTATGCCTGAGATCATGAACTCTGATTTTCTTTACCCCACTCGCTTTACAGCCTCTTTCCATCTCATGATTCAGATAATATTTTGTTACCGGAAAAATGCGGTCGTCAGGCTTTAAACTGTAATATAATTTCAGGCAGTCCTGCATTTCATCACACAGAAACTGTGGCATTATGACTGTCCGTACACTGTTCTTTGTCTTTGGCGTACTGATTACATCTTCTCCTTTCAAACGCTGATAGGACTTATTGATCCGAAGCGTTTTCTTTTTGAAATTAAAATCTGTTGGTGTTAAAGCAAGCAGCTCGCCCGAACGAATTCCACACCAGTAAAGCAGTTGAAAAGCATAGTAGGAAAGAGGTTTGTCCATCATTTCTTCTGCAAATCGCTTATACTCCTCTTTTGTCCAGAACAACATTTCCTTGCCTTCTTCTTCTCCCAGTGCCCCAGCTTTTCTTGCCGGATTAGTGCTAAGATCGTAATATTTCACTGCATGATTAAAAATAGTGCTTAATTGTCCATGTATCGTTTTCAGATACGTTGGCGAAAGCGGTTTTCCTGTTTTCGTTTTCAGTTTTCTCATCTGGTTATGCCAGTCCATCACATCTTTAGCTGTAATTTCCGATACTTTACGTTTTCCAAGATACGGAAGAATCTTTTTCTGAATAATATTTTCTTTTGTAAGCCAGGTACTCTGCTTCAAAGAAGGTCTGACATCTTCTTCATACATAGTGCAAAAGCTTTCCATTGTCATATCCACGCTTGCTTTCTTCTGTAATTTGAATTGTAATTCCCAGTCCGCAGCTTCTTTTCTTGTAGAAAATCCTCGTTTGCATTTCTGTTTTCTTGCACCTGTCCAGTCCTGATAACGAATCATTACATACCAGGTGCCATTGTCATTCTTGTAAATTGCCATTCCTAATTCCTCCCATCATTCGATCTTGTTCCATAGAACTGCTCATAAAAATACTTCCGGTCAACTTTTCCTGCGATTGTCTGACATCCCATTGCCTGCAATTCCCTGTTTAGCCTTTTCATCAGCTTGTATGCATAGGACTCCGATACTTCCAGGACTTCCATGACCTCTTTCACATTCATAAACATTTTACTCATAGAAAATTTCTCCTTTCTTTTTACTATACTATTTTGTATTGGTTGAATTATACTATACTATTCTGTATGGGTCAAGTACTTTCAATACATTTACCCATACTTTTTTGTATGGATTTTCTTGTCTCTACCATTTGGATATGCTATACTCAACCTATCAAGAAAAAGACAGGAGATATAAACATATGGCAATAGGCGAAAGAATCCACCATTTCAGACTTCTGCGTGGTTTCACGCAGAAATATTTGGGTCAACAGCTGGGATTCAGTGATTCACAGGCTGATGTCCGCATTGCACAGTATGAAAAAGGGGCACGCAGTCCGAAAGAAAAATATCTGAACGCATTGGCTGATATTTTTGAAGTATCCCCTCATGCTCTTGCTGTCCCGGATATTGACAGTTACGTTGGACTGATGCATACCTTATTTACCTTAGAAGACCTTTACGGGCTTCACATTGATGAGATTGACGGAGAACTTTGTCTCCGGCTGGACAAATCCAAGGGAACCACCTACCTTTCCATGTTCGATATGTTCCATGCGTGGCAGGAACAGGCAGAAAAACTCAAATCCGGCGAGATCACTCAGGAAAAATATGATCAGTGGCGTTACAACTATCCAAAAAACGCAAAATAAAAGCCGACGAAAAAAGGCCTTACCAAATTGATTTCACTCAATTCAGTAAGACCTTTTTTGTCGGTTTCACACATATTACTCGATAACCACAGGATACCTGATAAATAATGCCAAAATATCCAGTGTTATCATTTTGTTATCAAATAGAACTTTATCTGCCCGGAAACGCCCTGTTTATAAGGCTTTCCAGAAATTTTTAATTATTCAAACTCAATAGTTCCAGGTGGCTTAGAAGTTAAATCATACATTACTCTGTTAACTCCCTTAACCTCATTAATAATCCTATTCATTACCTTATTCAACACTTCATAAGGAATCTCTGATGCCTCAGCTGTCATAAAGTCGATTGTCTTAACAGCTCTTAATGCTACTGCATAATCATATGTTCTAAAATCTCCCATTACTCCAACACTTCGCATATTAGTTAATGCTGCAAAATACTGGTTGATTTCTCTGTCTAATCCAGCTTTGGCGATTTCTTCTCTGTAGATCGCGTCTGCGTCCTGGACGATTTTTACTTTTTCTTCTGTGACTTCTCCGATGATTCGAATTCCTAGTCCTGGTCCTGGGAATGGCTGACGGAATACAAGTCTTTCTGGGATTCCTAACTGTAGTCCTACCTGTCTTACTTCGTCTTTGAACAGGTCACGTAATGGTTCGATGATTTCTTTGAAATCTACGAAGTCTGGCAATCCTCCTACGTTGTGGTGGGATTTGATGACTGCTGATTCTCCACCTAATCCGCTTTCTACGACGTCTGGATAGATTGTACCCTGTGCTAAGAAGTCTACTGCACCGATCTTCTTCGCTTCTTCTTCGAAGATTCGGATGAATTCTTCTCCGATGATCTTACGTTTTGCTTCAGGTTCTGTGACTCCTTTTAATTTGTCATAGTATCTCTGCTGTGCATTGACACGGATAAAGTTTAGATCAAACTGTCCATTTTCTCCAAATACGCCTTCTACCTCGTCTCCCTCGTCTTTACGTAATAATCCGTGGTCGACGAATACACATGTTAACTGTTTTCCAATGGCTCTTGATAATAATCCGGCTGCTACGGATGAATCTACTCCTCCTGATAAGGCAAGTAATACTTTTCCATCTCCGACTTTCTCGCGGATTTCTTTAATTGTGCTTTCTACGAAAGCATCCATCTTCCAATCTCCTGCACATCCGCAGACTCCTAATACGAAGTTGGAAAGCATTGTCTTTCCTTCGACTGTATGAAGTACTTCTGGATGGAACTGGATCGCATATAAGGATTTATCTGCATTCTCAGCTGTTGCAACTGGACAATCTGCTGTATGTGCAGAAATTTCAAATCCTGGAGCTACCTGTGAGATGTAGTCTGTATGGCTCATCCAGCAGATTGTTTTTTCTGATACATTTTCAAATAACTTGGAATCTTTCTTGTCGATCAGCACTTCTGTTTTACCATATTCGCTGACTTCGGCTTTCTCTACTTTTCCTCCAAGGACATGTTGCATCAGCTGTGCTCCATAACATAATCCTAAAACTGGGATTCCAAGTTCGAATAATTCCTTGCTGTATGTTGGGGAATCTGGTTCGTAACAACTGTTTGGTCCACCTGTTAAGATGATTCCCTTTGGATTCATTTCTTTGATTTTATCGATACCGATCTTGTAAGAATAAATCTCGCAGTATACATTACACTCGCGAACGCGGCGTGCAACTAACTGGTTATACTGACCACCAAAATCGATGACGATCACTAATTCATTTTTCACTCGATTTCCTCCTGAGTTGCCTAGTGATGTGTTTCGTTTTATTCACCTTTTAACAGATCAACTTTGTCAAGTCTCTCCCAAGGAAGATCAAGGTCATTTCTTCCGAAATGTCCATATGCTGCTGTCTGTTTATAGATTGGTCTTCTTAAATCTAACATCTTGATGATTCCTGCTGGACGCAGATCAAAATGTTTACGGATCAGGTCTACCAATTCCTGATTGGATTTCTTTCCTGTTCCAAATGTATCAACCATGATAGATGTTGGCTCTGCTACACCAATCGCATAGGATAACTGAATCTCACATTTATCAGCTAATCCGGCTGCTACAATGTTCTTCGCTACATAACGTGCTGCGTAAGCTGCAGAACGGTCTACTTTTGTACAGTCCTTTCCAGAGAAAGCTCCACCACCATGACGTGCGTATCCACCGTATGTATCTACGATGATCTTTCTTCCTGTTAACCCTGCATCTCCGTGTGGTCCACCGATTACAAATCTTCCTGTTGGGTTAATGAAGAATTTTGTTTCATCATCAACCATATCCGCTGGAAGGATCTTATCAAATACTTCACGTTTGATATCTTCATGAATCTGCTCCTGAGTGATATCTGGATCATGCTGTGTAGATAACACAACTGCATCAAGACGACTTGGTTTTCCATTATCATATTCTACAGTTACCTGTGTTTTACCATCTGGTCTTAAATATGACAATGTTCCATCTTTTCTCACTTTTGTTAACTGTCTTGAAAGCTTATGTGCAAGAGAGATTGGGTATGGCATGTACTCTTCTGTTTCATTAGTAGCAAATCCAAACATCATTCCCTGATCTCCGGCTCCAATTGCGTCGATCTCTTCATCTGTCATGTTATTCTCTTTTGCTTCTAGTGCTTTGTCTACACCCATGGCAATGTCACTGGACTGTTCATCGATTGTTGTAATAACACCGCATGTATCAGCGTCAAATCCATATTTACCTCTTGTATATCCAATCTCACGAACAGTATCGCGGACAATTTTCTGAATATCTACATATGCTTTTGTTGTAATCTCTCCCATGACCATGACCATACCGGTTGTCACGCAAGTCTCACATGCAACACGGCTCATTGGATCCTGTTCTAAAAGTGCATCTAAGATTGCATCAGAAATCTGATCACAGATTTTATCTGGATGTCCTTCTGTCACGGACTCTGATGTGAATAATACTTTATCCATTCTATTATCCTTTCTTAAAATATATCTGTTATTTGTAAAATATCATGAAAAGACCCGAAGGATTCCGGGCCTTTATTTACCTCTTTAACACAACCGGTGCATTCTTACTCCGGATAACTTCGATCTGTGTTATCTTACCATTCTTTACCTTGGCAACACGAAGTGCTCCTCCTTCAAAGAAATAACACTGTCCTACCTGAAAATTCCCACTCTCTGTTCCAATTCGTTTCTCAAGTAATTCTCCCAATGTCTGATGCTGTGTTTCTTTTGGAATTTCCACATGAACCAGTTCATTGATACTTGAAATTCTCTGAGTTGGCAAAAATACTGTCTTATCTATATCATCAAACTTTCCAAAAAAGAATTTCTTGATCGTAAATAAAATCGCGATCGCTAAAACTACTATAAGATTCTGCTGTGGGCTCGTATGTTCCACGATCATCTGCCTTGCAATGGCAAACATCATAACTTCTACTAACGTATCTGGGGTATGTTTACAAAGCATCTTTACAAACTCGATACAAATGACGAGATTAAACGCTACACCAACAAATTTATAAATATCTCTGGATGTTGGGTAATTCATCATTAATTGTACCACATCTTTTACCAGATAGATTGTTCCTCCGATGACTGCGATCATAATGATCGCTGATATAAATAATTCTACCCACTTGGATACTTTGAACACTTCATTTTTCAGGTATTGTCTCATTCAGGCAATTCTCCTTTTATCCTATCTTTAACTTAAACTTTGCAACTTCTTTTTCATTGTTAACCAGCTGAATCTCTCCACCCAATTGTTTAAGCTTCTGTTCAAACTGTTCGTATCCACGATAAATATATCCAATATCGCTGACGGTTGTAAATCCTTTTGCAGATAATCCTGCAATGACAAGGGCTGCTCCAGCTCTTAAGTCTGGGGCGTGTACGTCAGCTCCTGTAAATCCCTCAACTCCGCTGATGATCGCAGTTCTTCCATCGACCTGAATGGTTGCTCCCATCTTTGTCAGTTCATCCACATAGCGAAAACGATTTTCAAAAATACTCTCTGAAATCACACTTGTTCCATTGGATAATGCAGTGTTACCGCCATCTGTGGCTGCATATCCGTTGGGAATCCAGGATATGGTAATGTCTTAATGTTTGTAGATTCCAGACGTTTTGTCGCTGATACACGTACTGCGTCATCGAATTCTACAACTTCTGCTCCAATTTCGATTAATTTTGCAGAAATTGCTTCTAAATGCTTTGGAATAACATTCTTGATCATAATGTCACCCTTTGTTGCGACTGCTGCTGTCATAAATGTTCCAGCTTCGATCTGATCTGGAATGATGGAGTACTGACAATCTCCAAACTTCTCAACACCTTTGATACGGATGACATCAGTTCCTGCTCCACGGATCTTTGCTCCCATACTGTTTAAGAAATTCGCTACATCAACGACATGTGGCTCTTTTGCTGCATTCTCGATGATCGTATTTCCCTTAGCAAGCGATGCTGCCATCATAACATTGATCGTCGCTCCTACAGAAACAACGTCCATGTAAATATGGGCTCCCTTTAATTCCTCTGCTGTTGCACTGATCATACCATTCTCAATCTCAATCTGGGCTCCCAGCATCTTAAATCCTTTGATATGCTGGTCGATCGGCCGGCTTCCGATCTCACATCCACCTGGAAGTGCAACTCTTGCTCTCTTGTATTTACCAAGTAAAGCACCGATCAAATAGTAAGAAGCTCTGATCTTACGGATGAATTCATTGTCTACATCACACTCTGGATGAATTCCTTTTCCGCTGATCGTTACTTCGTGTTTTCCTGTTCTGTCTACATCTGCTCCAATTTCCTGCATCGCCTGAAGTAAAACATTGATATCTCTTACATCTGGCATATTATCTATCATACATTTTCCGTCTGTCATTACTGCCGCAGCTAAAACAGGCAGTGCTGCATTCTTCGCACCGCCAATTACTACTTCTCCTACTAATGGGTTACCACCTTTAATGATATACTGTTCCATGATACACCTCAATTATCTCTATCTATCTATATTATTAAACCTAATTTCTATCTTTCGGTAATTATTTAAAATCATACAGATTATATTATAGCATACTATTAGAGGTTTTCCAACACTTTTTCTAAGGAGTTCCCGATGGATAATTTATCCAGTTTTACTGTGATATCTGCGTATTTTTCATAATATGGAATTCTTTCATTATACAGGTCACGTAATGTCTGACCTTTTTCTAGTACTACCCCCCTTGCTTTGAGGTTCCCAAGGCGGCGTTTTACTGTCTGGTAATCTAGTTTTAAATAAATTATAGTCCCGATTTCTTTAAAATGTCTCATTGCTTTATCACTGTAAACAGCACTTCCTCCAGGTGCGATCACGGATTTATTTACATCGATCGAAGCATTGACGTCTTCTTCCAATTGTTTGAATCCGTCATTCCCGATTCTTGCGATGATCTCTTTTAGCAAACCACCTCCTTTTTGCTGAATCACAAGATCTGTGTCCACAAAATCATAACCCAGGCTTTGGCAAGAAGTACTCCGATCGTACTCTTTCCAGAACCTGGCATCCCGATCAATATGTAGTTATTATTTTTTTCTGCCATTTGGTTTCTTCCTTTTCTTTTTCTTTCTTACTGAGTAGCCAAAGGTTCCTAATTTCTTTCCTGTTTCATAATATCCGCCATGTGAATAGATCAACGGATTCGTTTTTTCCAGTGCAAAGCGTCCGTTGTCTTCCATATAATCATCATCCACCATAATATTGACAACTTTCGC
>ENA-OPAV01002483-OPAV01002483.1-human-gut-metagenome-genome-assembly--contig:-NODE-2483-length-10156-cov-2.537571_pt1 | contig 10156 bp, 5 predicted proteins | sample MGYA00241056_ERZ501428 | MGnify/ENA primary metagenome ERZ501428 (study PRJEB25962, sample SAMEA2042621) | human gut metagenome | biome: human gut; feature: human-associated habitat; material: faeces... | reverse complement strand
AGTGTTTAAGTTTGGCGGCAAAAAGAATTCAGAGTCACAGCAGACAGAGTCACAGACACAGACCGAGTCTGAATCAGAGTCAGAGACACAGACTGAGACAGAGGGCCAGATGATTGACATCAGAGGCATGTCAGTGGAGGATGCTCAGAAGGCAGTAGACCGCTTAAAGCTTGACCTCACAGTATTTGCATTTGAGACAAAGCAGTCAGATGAAAAGGATGGCACAATCCTTGAGCAGGATGTCAAGGCCGGAGATACAGTAAAGCGTGGTTCACAGATTAATGTAGTTATCGCAGGAAAAGGTGATAGTACATCAGAGATGGTCAAGATACCAAGTGTAATCGGAAAGACCAAGAGCTCAGCAAAGAGTACACTCGAGTCAGCAGGCTTTAGTGTCACCTTCGAGTATGGAGATTACAATGACAGTGTAGCAGCAGATGTAGTAACAGCACAGTCACCATCAGCAAAGAAACAGGCCGCAAAGGGCAGCACAGTAACAGTCACCCTCTCACCGGGCCAGAAGCCAATCACCGTGCCAAACGTAGTAGGTGCCTCACAGTCACATGCAGAAAGCGCCCTCGCAGGAGCAGGGCTCAAGTACACCTATGCCGACTCCCAGTACAGCGACACAGTACCCGCCGGCAACGTAATCAGCCAGACCAAATCCGGCGAAACCGTAGCCGCAGGCACCACAATCACACTTACACTCAGTAAGGGTAAGCAGCAGGTTTCAAAGAGCGTAAATAAGACATTGTCACTTGGAATAGAAAATGCAAAGGTAGTAGATGGTTCATATACCTTAAAAGGCAGTGATGGACAGACATACGCAAGTGGAACAGTAACTTCAGCAGAGGTTTCAGTATCCGGAACAATGAATTGTGCATCCGGTAAAATAACGGTAACATGGAAATATACAGTTCCATCATTGGATGGAGATGGAAATGAAGTTGAGGGTGAAGTTCAGACAAAGACAGAAACAGTAGAAGTACAGTAAGCCACCGGATAGCACCCACAAAGTGGGTGCTATCCGCACCCCACTACCACACCAACCCGCGGACGAAAACCTGAACTCGCGGAGAGAAACTAAGGAAGCGGGGCAGGCATGTGTTCCGAGGAAAAAATATGAAATGCCCCGGGGTGCCATAAACCTACCGAGGAAAAACCATGGCAGAGCAAGCCATAGCCTGTCCGTAGGAGAGCCCGGGGCTGGCTTCATATTTTTTAAGAGGAATATATGCCTGCCCCCGCCACTCACATAACCTCAAAGCGCGGCATGCATCCCGCCGAAAGCGTGACTCCTGCAAATACAAAAGCACACAAGGAAAACCATGACAGGAAAAATTATTAAAGGAATTGCCGGCTTCTACTACGTCTACGTAGAAGAAACCAAAGAAGCAAAAGAAACTGCCACAGGCGGCACTCTCTACGAGTGCAAAGCAAAAGGCACCTTCAGAAAACAAAAGATAAAGCCGCTGGTTGGCGATATCGTCGACATAGCAGTCCTCGATGATGAAAAGCACATAGGCAATGTCGAGCGTATACTGCCACGGAAAAACGAACTTATCAGGCCGGCTGTGTCCAATATAGACATGGCCCTGGTTATTTTTGCATCCGCAAAGCCGGATCCCAATTTCAACCTGCTTGATAGGTTTTTGTGTATGATGGAGTACCAGCATGTCCCGGTTACTATATGCTTCAACAAAAAGGACTTAATCACACCTAAAGAGCAGCAGGAGCTTAAAAGCATATACGAGCCGGCTGGCTATAGAGTGCTTTTTACCAGCACGAAAACAGGTGAGGGCATAGATGAGATAAAGCACATTTTAGAGGGAAGGACGACCACGGTTGCAGGTCCCTCGGGAGTTGGCAAGTCATCTATCATCAACTGTCTGCAGGATGATGTTCAGATGGAGACCGGACATATAAGTGAGAAAATAGAGCGCGGAAAGCATACGACCAGACATTCTGAGATTATCCCTATAAAGGATGGCACGTATATCATGGATACACCGGGCTTTAGCTCGATGGATGTGCCGGGCTTTGAAAAGGAAGATCTGTGGACATGTTATCCGGAGTTTGTAGAGTATGAGCCATATTGCAGGTTTCAGGGCTGCAGTCATATAAATGAGCCGGACTGCGGTGTGAAGGAAGCTCTTGCAGATGGGAAAATATCGCAGGTGCGGTATGATAATTATAAGCTTTTATATGAGGAGCTTAAAAACAGACAAAAGTATTAATTTAAAGCATAATCAAACGGAGGAAAACATGAACTGTTTATCACCATCAATTTTATCAGCGGATTATTCAATACTCGGAGAGCAGCTTAAGCAGCTTGATGAGGCCGGAGCACAGTATGTGCATATAGATGTTATGGACGGCAGCTTCGTTCCAAGCATATCAATAGGACTGCCAGTCATAAAGACAATCAGAAAGTGCACAGAGCGTATGTTTGATGTGCATCTGATGATAGATGAGCCGGTCAGATATATAGATGATTTTGCGACAGCAGGAGCAGATATCATCACAGTCCATGCGGAGGCATGTAAGCATCTTGACAGGACTATCGAGGCAATAAAGGAAAAGGGTATACTGGCAGGTGTAGCATTAAATCCGGCTACTCCGCTCTCAGCCATAGAGTATGTGCTTCCAAAGGTGGACATGGTGCTTATCATGACTGTAAATCCGGGCTTTGGAGGACAAAAGCTTATTCCGTACACTGTAGACAAGGTACGCGACTTAAAGGCACTTCTTGAGAAAACCGCAAATAAGGCTGATATCGAGGTGGACGGTGGTGTTAATCTAGAGAACGTGGAGACACTGCTTGCAGCAGGAGCCAATATCATTGTTGCGGGAAGTGCGGTGTTTAGCGGAGATATAGAAGAAAATGTAAAGGGTTTTCTGAATATCATGATGTAACAGATGCAGGTTAAAACAAAAATGCTTCCGGGCCTGTAGCAAATGTGGATATGTTATTTATAAGAAGGTGGATAAAATGAGGTATTTGATTGTATGTGGTGGAAAAATAGATAAGGAATTCGGCTTAAATGAGATAAAGACTGACGGAATAGATGCCATAATTGCGGCTGACAGCGGAATGGATTTCCTGTACGAAAACAGTGTCACGCCTGATATAATTGTAGGTGATTTCGATTCAGCCACGACAAAGGCCTTAGAATTTTTTGAGAGAAAAGGACAGACCGAGATACACAGGCTCAATCCCATAAAGGATGATACTGATACAGAGTATGCCATAAGACTTGCCATAAGCGAGGGTGCACGAAGCATAGTGATGCTTGGAGCAACAGGAAGCAGAATAGACCATGTGCTCGGCAATATTTCACTTTTGGGAATAGGATTGGAAAGTAAAACTGATATCAGCATTATCGACACAAACAACCGTATAAGGATGTCAGATAAGCCGGTAACCATTGAAAAATCAGCACAGTATGGCAGGGTTGTATCTCATATAACCTACACACTATCTTTGGTCAATTTTTGCCTTAAGGGCTTTAAGTATCCTGTTACTGATTATTCCTTTGACAGGTTTACATCGCTTGGCATATCCAATGAAATAGTCGATGATCATGCACTGATTGATATCCATAGAGGAAAATTTATCATTATTGAGTCAAAAGATTGACTTTTTAGGAGTTTTGGTCTACTATGGTTTTAGGATTATTTCGGAAAAGCCTGATTACAGGAGGATTGATATACACTGTGTCGGCTTTGGAACATGATGGGGTAATTAGATGATAGAGAAGTATTATAGCGGGGTAATCGAGCAGATTTACAATCGCATAGGAAAAGAGACTCGAAATATCGTAATGGCGAATTATAGCAATGATTTTTCGATTGAAAATCTTGAGGTTATAAGACGTTATCAAAGCAATGAGGATAACGTCTTTTTTGCATACAGTGAGTTCTCTTACAATACGCTGGTCGGAGCTTATGAGCCATTTTTGGACATCATATGTAATATGCACAGGCGCTTTATAGGCGGAAGCTTTGATGATTTCCAGAAGGAGTGCGGTGTGTACTATCTGCACAGACAGGTGTTAAACAGCTATTATGAGACAGGTGAGTGCTTCAGAGAGGAGACAGTGCTGTTAAATGAGGTGGCATACGAGCAGAGACGCATGACGATGGCCATAGCTGACATGCTCAAGAAGCTTTCTGAGGTGAAGCCTTTGATGATTGTGATAAACAGATTCCAGATGGCGTCTAATAGTTCAATTGAGACCATCAAGTATCTGATTGACAATCCATGCGCCAATATCGGTATCGTGTTAGGTGTCAATGCCATAGTCAAGGGTACTGACAGTACTGTTGAGGTGTGGGATCGTATAGTTGAGTCGCTTGAGGACAGGAGCGCCATATACTATATAGGCAGTGCCGGACCGCTTAAAAATAACGTAAAAACTACAAATGATGATGAGCTGTATATCACTATGAACTTTGAGCAGAGCATCCAGGAAGCATCAAATATCATGGAGTTTCTGGATTTTGAGCAGGCAAGGAGAGGCTGCCGCATTATAGAGCATAAGCTTAAGTTTGAGGATGCATGGATTGATGAGAAAAGCCTGCGCCGCTTTTATATGGTCTATGCAAGGACGTCTGTTTTACTTGGAGAGATGTCCAAAGCGATTGAGCTCACGAATGAATACAAGGCGCTGATACCGGAAAATGACAGTGAGCATTATCTTTCGCTGTATTATTTCATGAAGGGCACCTGCTATATGTATCAGGGCAAGCTTGAGAAGGCCGGAAACAGTGCAAAGAGTGCCTATGACTATGCAGTTTTGGCAGAGGATGACACACTGATATTTAAGGCAGAGCTTTTGTCAGTCATGATAAAGATGTCAGGCTGGTACAATATATTCTTCTGTGTACAGGATATACCTGTCAGTGATGAAATTATAGAAAAGCTCATAAAGCACGGCTACAGGAATCATTTGGCACATATATATATTTACGCATACGACAATAGCCGGGATGTGGTGAAGCAGTCCTTTTATGATGAATCATTACTAAAGCATTTTACGAAGGGGCTTGAGCTTGCGAAGGAGATAGGAAATGAGCAGCTTGTGTATGATGCATATCAGAAGACTATTATGCTTGCCAGCACAAGCGGTCTCAATGAGATAGCCTTTTTATATGTTATCCGTACATACGAGTTCATGAAGGGGCACGGCAATATATATGTTGCGAGAGTGCTTACGTCTATAGGCTACAATTTAAGTGCCATGGGTAAAAATGAACTGGTTGACAATTATTACAATGCTGCAATCAATATGTTATATTACCTGAAGATGCCGGAGGATATAGCTGAGGTGTATTATAACAAGTCTCTTAACTATATCATGCAGGGCAATTATAAGGAGGCTGTCCATGCACTTTTAGTTGCCATGAAGACTATTATAAAGCTTCATCTAAACAGCTTAAGAGTGTGCAACACGAGTAAGGTATATGCGCTTCTTGCGCTTGCATCTATATTTTCGGGTGACAGATTCAGCTGTGAGCGCTATCTGCTCAGCTGCAAGCAGTTTCTTAATTATGTCATCTACAGAGTAATTGACACCACAAGAACTGAGGCAGTCCATGACTATTCCAGATGCGATGATGAGATGTTCCTTTACTCCTTTGCATCAGCCATGCTCTTGTGGCACGATGGTGAAAAGGAAGAAGCCTTTTTACGTTTTGAGGATGCGGAGAGATATCTCGTTAATGCGGAGGGAAACGAATTTTTTGCATATTCGATATACAGGGAAAGCAGGATGAAGCTGTTTGAGCTGCTCGGCAAAAATGAGCTTATAGAGCATGAGAGAATACTTTTAGAGGCACACAATAAAAGGATGCATGAAATAGCAGAGGCAGCTCCGCTTGACATGTTAAAAAATATCAACCTAGAGTCACTGAGTGATGGCCATATCAATGAGCGGCAGATTAATATGCTTGTAAAGCAGCATGGGCTCGAAAAGGATTATCAGGGCTCAAAGCGTCAGATGGAGTTTATTTCCATATGGCAGACCATTATCGATGTCAATGACCAGAAGAAGGACACCATGATTGAAAATGCCATGAGCAATTTCATCAATCATTTCAGTCTTGACTGTGCGCTGATCATAGATCTGCACGCGAAGGAGCCACAGGTGCTTTATAATGATACGGGCTGTGATATGACAGATGAGGTTATAAAGGGCATATGTGATATCATGATAGACTATCCGGAGGGCATTGCCACATCAAAGATTGCAGAGGGCTTCTACGAGTATGAAAATGTCATCTCGTATTTCGGCGTGGATGATGTATGCTCATTTGTCGCAGTGCCTTTTATCAAGAATGATGCACTTTCAAGTGTACTCATAGCATATGTGCGCATGAAGGACAACTGGCATGGCTCAATCGAGCGATACATGCTCAATGAGGATGATCTGAGCATTTTCAAGCTGTTATTCAGAGAGCTTGAGTATTCCATTGCCCGTATTGAGGCAAATGAGAAGGCCAATGAGATGAACAAGAGGCTGAAGCAGGCAGCTGTCACTGACATGCTTACCGGTATCTATAACAGAGCAGGTATGTATCAGGAGATTGAAAAGCTTGAAAAGCGCATAAGTGTTACATCCGGTGGAATGGATGTGGGGCTTATGTTTATTGACCTGGACAACTTCAAGCATTATAATGATACGTATGGTCATGATGTGGGAGATTTGATACTTAAGGAGATGGCCTTTGTGTTCAAGGAAGTTGCTAAGGACAGAGGCTTTGTGAGCAGATATGGCGGTGATGAGTTCATCATAGTCATTGAGTCATGCGCCAGATACGAGCTTGAGAATATTGCAAAGGATATCTATGCGAGGATTGCAGAGGCGGATGGCTTCAGCAGCCAGATAAAGAAATATCTCAACCATGACGTGGAGTTTAAAGAGGAGAAGAATATCACCTGCTCCATCGGTATTTCATATGAGAGAAATGTCACCAGTGAGAGCCAGATTACTGAGCTGATTAAGAAGGCGGACGATCTGATGTATACAGTAAAGACAGGCGAGAAAGGACACTATGCATTCTTTTAAATCAGATGAATTTAAGATAAGAGTATTGACAAAGGACGATGCGGAGGAATACAATGCACTGCTTCGTTATGCTTTTCAGGTAACAGAGGCAGATCTTGCCGAGACCGGTTGGAAGGATGATGAAATCAAGCAGTCGAAGTTTCCGGTGCTTGAGAGAGCCGATGTGCTTGGCTGCTTGAATATCATAGACAAAAAAGAGGAGCTTGTGGCTCAGTTTGCTGTATATCCGCTCGATATGAATATATATGGTGAGCGCTACGAGGTAGGCTTTGTCACAAGTGTGTGCACGTATCCTGAGTACACCGGCCATGGTCTCATGAAAAAGCTTATGAGAAAGAGTCTTACGAGGATGCGAGATAGCAACAAGTCGTTTGCCCTTTTGTATCCATACTCCATACCTCTTTACAGAGGGCTTGGCTGGGAGATTATCTCAAACAAGATGACATATGTGATAAAGGACAGACAGATTCCTACAAAGCTTAAGGAGCCCGGCTATGTGCGCCGTGTGCAGTGGGATGACGAGCAGTTTAAGAAGCTTCATACTCACTTTGCCGCGAAGACTCACGGCTGTCTGTACAGAAACAATCTGGCTTGGGAGGAGTACTTCCGCTGGGATGAGGACGATACGATGGTCGCCATCTACTATAACGAGGATGACGAACCGTGTGGCTATATGGTGTATCTTATCAGCTCCGATGTCATGCACATCAAGGAGCTCATCTACTTAAACCGTGAGGCGCAGCTTGGTCTGTGGGAGTACATTCATGCGCACGATTCCATGATTGATGAGGTCAGAGGCAACAACTATTACAGCGAGCCCATCGCTTTTGAGCTCGATGACAGTGATATAAAGGAGACAATAAGACCATACGCCATGGGCAGAATCATCGACGTGGCGCAGTTTATATCACAGTATAACTGTGACCCGGATGGCCCGGGCGGCTGCTTTAGCTTTGAGATAGCAGATGACCTTCTTCCTTGGAACAATGGCACATTTGTCATTGATTTTGAGAAGGGGCACTGTGCTCTCACCGACAAAAATCCACAGTATCACCTAAGCATGTCTATTGGCACGTTTACCACACTGCTTTTAGGCTACAAGAGTGCCGAGAAGCTTTTGCAGATGGGCAAAATACAGACTACGTACGATGCTGTTGCAAAGCTTGACGATATTTTATATCATGAGATACCATATGTATCTGACTACATATAATGATAAAAGGTCAAAAGGTAAAGGAAAATAATATGTCAAATTATGTGATTAGCTGCTGTTCAACAGCAGATCTTACCAGGGAGCATATGCTCGAGAGAAATATTAAGTACGCATGCTTTCACTATGAGCTTGATGGTAAAGAATATATGGATGATTTAGGACAGTCCATGCCACTGCCGGATTTCTACAAGGCAATGGAGGCAGGTGCCATGACAAAGACCTCGCAGATCAATCAGGAGGAGTACATGGAGTACTTCAGACAGTTTCTGGATGAGGGATATGATGTGCTTCACTGTACACTAAGCTCCGGTATATCAGGTACAGTCAACTCGGCAAGGCTTGCAAAGGAGGCTCTCGAGGAGGAATACCCTGACAGAAAGATATATGTGATTGATTCGCTGGCAGCATCGTCAGGCTTTGGTCTTTTGATGGATAAGCTCGCTGACCTTAGGGATAGCGGCATGGATATTGATACACTGGCTGATTGGACCATGGAGCACAGACTTGAGGTGAATCACTGGTTCTTCTCATCAGACCTTACATTTTTTATCAGGGGCGGGCGTATCTCAAAGACCGCGGGATTCGTGGGAAATGTGCTGAATATCTGTCCTTTCATGAATGTGAGCAATGAGGGAAAGCTTATTGTGCGTGAGAAAATCCGCACCAAAAAGAAGGCAATAAAGGAGATGCTTGTGAAGATGCAGGCACTCTGCAAGGATGGTGCCGATTATTCGGATAAGGTCTATATATCAAATTCTGCATGCTATGAGGATGCTAAAGCCGTAGCTGATCTGATTGAGGCTGCCTTCCCTAAGATGAAGGGCAAAGTAGAGATAAATGATATCGGTACGACTATAGGAAGCCACACCGGTCCGGGAACAGTTGCATTGTTTTTCTGGGGTAATAAGAGAGAGGATTAGCCGGATATTTTAGCCTAAATATCTGATTAGAATAATCAAAATCAATAAAGTTGATTATATTTTTATAAAAAGTTAAATTACATCAACCAAAGTGATTAAATATAATCATTCCAATAACTGCGCTTATGTGTTACAATTATATCAGTTCAAACGAAAAGAGGTTTTAAGATGAAAGGATATGAAAAATACGAGCGCAGTTATTTTCTGCCTCCTGAATGCACTTATGACTGGGTTAAGAAGGATTATATAGATAAAGCACCACTGTGGTGTTCGGTTGATTTACGTGATGGCAACCAGGCTCTTATAGAGCCGATGAGCCTTGAGGAGAAGCTTGACTTCTTTAAGATGCTTGTAGATATAGGCTTTAAGGAAATCGAGGTAGGTTTCCCGGCAGCCTCTGAGACAGAGTTCAATTTTACAAGAGCTCTTATTGAGAGGGATATGATTCCGGATGATGTCACTATACATGTGCTGACACAGGCCAGAGAGCATATCATCAAGAAGACCTTCAAGGCACTTGAGGGAGCACCGAGAGCGGTTGTACATCTGTACAATTCCACATCTGTTGCACAGCGTGAGCAGGTGTTTAAGAAGTCAAAGGAAGAGATAAAGCAGCTTGCGGTTGACGGCGCCATCTTACTCAGAGACCTTGCGGCTGCGACTGACGGTAATTTCCGCTTCCAGTATTCACCGGAGAGCTTTTCGGGCACTGAGGTGGATTATGCGGTTGATGTGTGCAACGCAGTGCTTGATGTATGGCAGCCAAAGGCTGATAACAAGGCCATTATCAATATCCCTACCACAGTAGAGAATGCTATGCCACATGTTTTTGCCACACAGATAGAGTATATCGACAAGCATCTTAAGTACAGAGACGGAGTAGTGCTGTGCTTACATCCTCATAATGACAGAGGCTGCGGAATCAGCGATGCGGAATTTGGAATTCTTGCAGG
>ENA-OPAV01002474-OPAV01002474.1-human-gut-metagenome-genome-assembly--contig:-NODE-2474-length-10191-cov-2.051894_pt1 | contig 10191 bp, 8 predicted proteins | sample MGYA00241056_ERZ501428 | MGnify/ENA primary metagenome ERZ501428 (study PRJEB25962, sample SAMEA2042621) | human gut metagenome | biome: human gut; feature: human-associated habitat; material: faeces... | reverse complement strand
CGTGATTCATGTAGCGAAAGCGTGCCTGTGGTGAATTGTTAAATTTGTACAACGTACGCTTTCAAATATATAGTTTCGCAATTGTCTATTACATTATTAAAGCTCAATTGCGTTTTTCTTTAAGAGTTCTCTTGCCGACTCAACCGAATCCACACCCGTCTTATTTTTAATCGGTGCGAACTCCTTCTCTCTTAGCACCTCAAACGGCAGACAGCTGTCAAGCATCTGTATCATGTCAAGTATGAACTGCTCATACTTATATCCGTTCGGTTCGTCCGGCTTCACGGACTCACCTTTCTCATTTATATATGGAATTTTCTTCGCTGACTTGTGGTACGGAAGCTTTCTTTCAAGCAGTCCCAAAAGCCGGTCAACCTTGAACAGATAATTGAGAATGACTCCAAAATTATATGCATACTCCCCGTTTTCATCTTTTTGCGTGAGCATGTCATCCGTGAGTTCAATGTACTCAACAATCGACGGTCTGCCATCCTCAGTACACATAACTCCGACCTTCTCATCAGGACTTACCTTTCTTATAACCTTAGAGCCGACGGAATACCCTCCTTCGAGCACAGCACCGATGAATACCGGGTCAGCAATGCTCTGCAGCACATTATCCACCGCAAACACATTAAGCCACTCAATCCCACGCTTTTCAATCAGCTCCATAAGTCCGCTCTTCTTCATAGAAAGAAACCAGCCGCCATTACCGTTAGGCGATGTCGCTATGCAGTCCTTCGCCTCCATGTACACCTTTCCGCCATAATCGGCAGCAGGTGCCATATCCTGCATAAAAAATGCGATATACTCGCTGTCATAGCCGAAGTAGTCATGCTCCCTGAAAAAGTTGACCGTGGCATCGTGATTCTTCTCGCTGGTCATAACAAACAACTGTATATAATTTCCTGACTTTGATACAACCTTCATAAGGTTCTCAATAACTCTCTGAAAAATATAGACATGTCTGCTTATTCCAATATCGTACATTCCCTTCGGTGCATCGGAGCCGAGTCTTGTTCCCATTCCTCCGGCTAAAAGGACGGCACCAACCTTTCCCGCTCTCACAGCCTCAATTCCGATTCTCCCAAAATGCTCCCGTCCCATCTCAATCTCCGGCAGAGTCATTGCCTTGATTGGTGCTATTTTTCCGCGCTTTCCGCCCTCTGCCGCCTGCTCTATAACCGTAAAATCCGTTCTCTCTATCTGCGATAGAAGTTCTTTTTTCCCATCCTCGTTAAGCTCCTCATAGAACCTAAGCACATGCTCCTGATTAAATGTCTTTAATTTTTCAACTGCCTCGTTATAATTCATTGTCATTCTCCGTTTCAGATTTAAATATCACTGTTATTCTAGTTCCTATATCCGGTCTGGTCAAGACATTAAAATATCCGTTATGTCTGTCGACAATCCACTTTGCAATCGAAAGTCCAAGCCCTGTGCCGCCGCTCTTATGCCCTCTTGCCTCGTCCGAACGGTAAAAACGCTCAAAAATATGGCTGACTTCAGCCTCTTTCATCCCTATTCCGTTGTCCTGAACGCTGAAATATACACCATCCTCCCTTTTTCCGGTTCTTATGGTTATCGTATCGCCATTCTGTGTGTATTTTGCGGCATTGTCAATCAATATCCTCGCACACTGCTTTATCATTGATATGTCACCACGCATCCGCACACTTTCCCCGAAGAACTCATAGACATGCTCTGAATCAATCATCTTCGATTCTTCATACACTTCATTCATAAGCTCATCAAGCTTAATCTCTTCCATCTTAAGATTATTTCTCCCGCTGTCGCCTCTTGCGAGAAAAAGCAGCTGCTCAACAAGCTTCTGCATATGTTCCGATTCGTTTTTTATGGCGTCTATCGATTCCTCAAGTATACCTTCATCCTCTTTTCCCCAACGGTCAAGCATATCCGCATAACCTCTTATGACCGCAATAGGTGTGCGAAGCTCATGTGATGCATCCGAGACAAATCGCGACTGCTGCCTGTATGTATCCCTCATACGTTCAAGCAGGTGATTCAGTGCCGTCTCAATTCCCTGCAGCTCCTTGTTGTTGGTACTTATCTTTGCATCCGGCGACGTAGCATTAACATTCTCTATTGCATCTTCAAGACTCTTAAAATACTGTTCGTTGTAAGCCATGTCAGTGAGCTGTTCTGTCTTTCTTGCCATCTCCCTTATCGGTCTTAATCTGTCATTAATGCTGTTTTTCATATTGGCTGACATCACAAGCACCGAAAAGAACTGCACCAAAAGAATCACAACGCCGATTATGAACACCACTCTTGCTTCATTCACCGTGATATTCACCGTATGTTCCTGTCCCTGTGTGCCTGTCATATTATAGGACAGGAAATCACTTCCTATGTTCCACTCTATATTTCTCTGTGTCTTTATGTCAAACTCACCCATTGCTGATTTTTCCGCAATAAAAAGACTCACCACAGCAGCTATAATGCAGATAAGCACATCCATTTTCAGGATGTGCCATACATACTTACCTACAAATGTTCTGTTGATACGTCTTACGATTGATTCCTCACTGCTCTTCTTTGATGACATATCCAACTCCTCTTACCGTCGAAATAAGCTTGATACCAAAGGCATCATCTATCTTCGTGCGAATATAACGCACATATACATCTATAACATTAGTCTCCCCTGCATAGTCATATCCGCATACCTTCTCGAGCAATGTATCCCTGCTAAGCACAATATTCTTATTCTCAAGCATATATTCAAGCAGTGAAAATTCTCTGTGTGTCAGTTCAACAAGCTTTCCGCCAACCTTGACCTCATGCCTTGCCTTGTCAAGACTGACGCTCCCGCATGAAAGCACATCCAAGCTGATATGTGACGCCGATATTTCCGTTGATTTTTTGAGTGCAACTCTTATCCTTGCCAAAAGCTCCTCTATGGCAAACGGCTTGGTGATGTAATCATCAGCCCCCATATCAAGACCCGATACCTTATCCATGACCGCATCCCTCGCCGTCACCATTATTACAGGCATGCTGCTCGTCCTTCTGAGCCTCCTTAACAGTTCCATCCTGTTAAGCTCCGGCAACATCACATCCAGAAGCATGAGGTCATACTTACCGCTCTCAGCCATTGAAAGACCTGTTCTCCCGTCAGCAGCCTTTCCGACCTCATAGCCTTCATGCTTAAGCTCCAGCTCAACGAATCTCGCAATCTTCTCTTCATCCTCAACAATCAATATCGCTGCCATATCTATCTTAGTCCTTGAACTCCTTCTTTATGTTCTCAGTCACATCTGATGCCTTGTTCATTGCGTTGTTAAACACATCATCCGTCTTAAACAACGGTCCTGAAAAGCTGTATCTGAATGAGAAGAACAATCCCACAATCAGAAGTGGTATGCATACCCAGAACGCAAAGATGAGAAGCAAAACACATACCGTGAGCGGCATCTTCATTATATCCTCATCATTTCTTCTCACATCAAGGAAATTCTCATTTCCTATCTTGATAACCTTTCCAATCCACTTAAAAAATCTTCCCATCAGGTCGCCGAAGGTAACTCTCTTACTTTTATGTTCCTCCTCATCAGTGTAATCTGTCCGCACACTGCCCGTATTGCCGGTAGTAGTATAATCCGTATAGTGTGGTGCGGCTGTCTTTCCTAACTTTTCCAAATATACAACCGCATCAAGCATATCAAAATCACATGCATTAAGTGCCGCCTTGGCATCCTCAAGACTTACCCCTGTTCTCTGTGAGAGCTTCATCGCCCTGTCGAATTTTTCTTCACTGCTAAGTTCCATAATTATTTTCCTCCGTTTTCATTTTTATTATAGCTTTATGGATTGCTTCTTTACAAGTGTTATCTTATCGGAATTACATATTTACCGCTTTATCTGTCTCCGATATGGTATCTCTTGTTGATGGTTACAATATAAACCTGGAAAATTAAAGGAAAAGAGGAGAAAGATTAAAATCCGATTAAGAAATAAATATCCCCCGCAGGTCAGCACCTTGCGGGGGAACAAAATCATATATTCTTTTTTTAACGTTTTTATTACTTTATCCTGAGTGCTCTCGTAGCGTTAAGAACCGCGAGAACCATAACACCGACATCCGCAAATATTGCAACCCACATATTGGCAATTCCGAGTGCCACAAGGATAAGACATGCGAACTTGACGGCAAGTGCAAACGCAATATTCTGTCTGACTATTTTAAATGTCTTTGTCGATATTCTCATTGCAAGAGCAAGCTTGGCAGGGTCATCATCCATGAGAACCACATCTGCTGCCTCAATAGCCCCATCAGAACCAAGTGCTCCCATCGCAACACCAATATCCGCTCTTGAAAGGACGGGTGCATCATTGATGCCATCGCCGACAAATGCCAGCTTCTCCTTAGCCCCCTTCTCACCGAGAAGTCTTTCAACCTGTGCCACCTTGTCTGCCGGAAGAAGCTCACTATGAATCTCGTCAATACCAAGCTCTGTTCCGACGAGCTGTGCTGTCTTAGCTGTATCTCCCGTGAGCATTACAGTCCTGATTCCTGCTGACTTAAGACCTGATATAGCTTCCTTAGATGTCGGCTTGACAACATCTGATATAGTGATGCAGCCGGCATATACACCGTCAATCGCTACATATACGGCAGTTCCGTCATCATGCTCCGATGTAACGGCGGCACCGACCTTCTTCATAAGCTTGACATTTCCGGCTGCGGTCTTTCTTCCGTCGACGACCGCTGTAACACCATGACCGGCAACTTCTTCTATTCCGGTTACACGCTCAAGCTCAAGCTTCTTATCATAAGCTTTCTTAAGACTTATGCTTATAGGGTGGCTTGAACCGCTCTCGGCATAAGCTGCATAGTATAAAAGTTCATCCGGTGTAAAACCATTCTCAGGATAATTTCCCGTAACCTCAAACACACCCTTGGTGAGTGTTCCTGTCTTATCAAATACAATGTACTTTGTATCTGCAAGTGCTTCAAGGTAGTTAGAACCCTTGACGAGTATTCCGTTCGTTGAAGCACATCCTATTCCGCCAAAGAAGCTTAACGGAATGGAAATTACAAGTGCACAAGGACAGCTTACAACGAGGAATGAAAGTGCCCTTATAATCCAGGTCAGCCATGCTGCAGGATTACCAATTATAAGATTAATCACAGGCGGTATAATCGCAAGTGCAAGTGCACTGTAGCACACTGCCGGTGTATAATATTTTGCAAACTTTGTGATAAAATTCTCCGAACGTGACTTCTTAAGACTGGAATTCTCAACAAGGTCAAGTATCTTCGACACTGTGGAATCACCAAATTCCTTTGTTGTGCGGATATGGATTGTTCCTGTGAGATTGATACATCCGCTTATAACCTCATCGCCGCATACTGCATCTCTCGGGACACTCTCACCTGTGAGTGCACTCGTATTAAGCGATGTATTTCCATCAATTATCACACCGTCAATAGGAACCCGCTCACCCGGATTGACCACTATGGTTGTTCCAATCTCGACCTCATCCGGATCAACCTTCTGCAACTGCCCGTCGACAACTATATTCGCATAATCCGGTCTGATATCCATGAGTGCCGCAATGTTTTTTCTGCTCTTTCCGACTGCAACACTCTGGAAAAGTTCTCCAATCTGGTAGAATAGCATAACCGCAACACCCTCGCGGAACTCTCCGATTGCAATCGCGCCTACCGTCGCAACCGCCATAAGGAAATTCTCATCAAAAATCTGTCTTTTTAAAATTCCCTTTCCCGCCTTCTTAAGTATATCATATCCGATCACAAAATAGGGAATCAGATATAACACGGCACTAATCCACACATTCAAATCCAACAGGGCATCAAGTATGGAAACAACCACAACGAGAACAGCAGAAATAATAATACGATATAATATCGTCTTCTGTTTCTTATTCATAAATGCCTCCCTTTACCATAATGAAAAATCTGCTGCCGGTGCAGAGCATCGACATCATACCATTAAAGCTCAATTACGCAGTCATCTTCAACCTTCTTGCAGTTAGCGTAGGCTTCCTTCATAACCGCATCAACATCGGCACCATCCTCAAATTCAACCTTGAGCTTAAGTGTCATAAAGCTTAATGAAGCATCCTTAACTCCATTAGTGTTCTTAACTGCCTCCTCCATCTTAGCTGCACAGTTAGGGCAGTCAACCTCTACATTGTATGTCTTCTTCATGATAAAATCCTCCTTGAAATTATTAAATTATTTTATTCTTCAACATGTTCCATTCCCATGCTCAGCATATTTCTGACATGGTCATCATCAAGGGCATAAAATATAATCTTACCCTCCCTGCGAAACCTCACAAGCTTCGCATCCTTGAGAATCTTGATCTGGTGGCTGACCGCCGACTGTCCGAGATTCAAAAGCTGTGCGATATCGTTCACACATAACTCACTTTCAAACAGAGCATACAGTATTCTTATTCTGGTGGAATCTCCAACTCTGCAAGATCATACAGATACTCTTCGGCAGGCTGCTGCTCTAACACCCTCCTTACCACATCCTCGTGAGCTGCGAGAAATTCATTCTGATCTCCTGCATTATCCGCCATATAAGTCACCTCCAATCACAATCCTTATCCTATGCGGAACCCTTCACAGATGCAACATATTAGTATTTGTTCATCTGTTCATATCTTCATTATATTCATATATGTTCAGATGTCAATATGTTTTTAGTATTTTTTGTAAAATATATTGTGTATTTTTTTCAAAAACAAGTTGAAATTTTTCCTATTCTGTGTTAGCATATCTATCAGCGGCGTGTGGCTCAGCTTGGTAGAGCGCTACGTTCGGGACGTAGAAGTCGCAGGTTCGAATCCTGTCACGCCGACGAAGAGACATCGGAAATTCCGGTGTCTTTTTTGTGTAACAGGATACCTCGTTCCTGTTACACAAAAAGGCTCCGAAAAAAAAGGACTGCCAATTCAGGCAGTCCTTTCTCTGTTTGCGTTCCGCTATTCAAATCTGAACCACTTAAGGTCAAAGTTACATCCCGGAAGGAATACAAGATTAACCGAATAGCTTCCCTCGATGTTCTCAAGTTCAAAACTCTGCTCCACATACCCATCTCCGCTCTCAACCGTATGAGGCATGATGAACTCTGCTATTCTGTTCTCCGTTCCCTCTTCATTTGCAAAGCGGACATGAATCGTGTTCTTTTCAAGCACCGAACGACCGCAGATTGTAATCTTATGCATACCATCCGTGAAATTCATGTCATTGTATGTGAGTGCAACATTATTTCCGATATTTGTTATGGAATCAGCTCCTAATGTATAGGTATCACCGTATATGCCATCATTGTCAACCGCGTAGTTAATGTCATAAGCACGCTCATATTTCTTAAAGCTGAATCCTTTTATATTTATATCATGGTCAGCCACAAAGCTTACCGTACACACACCCTTAAAACGCTCGGGAAGCTTGTAGGTCTTTTCCTGATATGTCGCCCAGATTGAAGGCAGGTCATATATAACCGTGTCGACAAGCTCCGCTCCATCCTGTCCCGGTATTCCCTTCCATATCTGTATAGGGAACGGCTTATTGTTTAACTCGTACACAGGAAGTGTAATCTCATCGGAACCGTTCTTACCGAAGTTGACCTTCTCAAATGCTATATAGGTTCCACCTTTAGGAACAATGCCTCTGTCCTGTCCGACCGCAGGCTCAACCTCCGCTGAAGTGTACAGAGTGCCGTATACAAACTCATACGGATTAAACTCAGCCATTCCGAGACCTTCCGCTGTAAGGCTTATCTGCGAAATGAGACTTATTTTCTCTCTTCCGTTCCTGGTACAGCAGCGCACATTGTGTTTTCCGTCACCGACTGCTTTGAGCACCTTCTTTACAATATATGGAACCTCGGAGGTTTCCCCATCCTCAAGCACTGCACCGTTAGAATCAACACCGGCATCATTCGTTACCTTCCATATAAGCTCTTTATATGTCGCATTGTGCGGAAGAAGCTCCGCCTCAATCTCCACCTGCGTATTATCCGGTGAGAGCACACGGCTTCCCTTTACCTTCATGCGGATGTTACGCACAGGTATCTCGATATCCGCATCAGCCTCATCCATCGCGCTGATGATCTCTCCTGCACTCACACCTGTCATCTTTCCGCAGGCCAATGCTTCCATGGATACAGCCACAGTGTCCATTCCCTCTGCACTCACCTCAAGCTTAATCTCACCCGGCTCGGTCTTAGCCGCGATAACAGCAAGAAGCTTTCCTGAGAACATTCTTCTGCTGTCCGTCTTGTATTGGTCAAAATCGGTACTGTCTCCGTTGTCCATTCCTACAAGCCTGCCCGCTCCGCTCACTTTCACATACACGCGGTTGTTGGCATTCTCAACAGGATTTCCGTCCTTATCCACGGCACTTATGTCAATATACACAAGTTCTCTTCCGTCAGCCTTAATGCTCGTGCACTCAGGTGTCACGACAAGCTTCACCGCATCCGAAAAGCTCTTCTTTACATCCCTTGCAATCACACTGCCGCTCTCATCGTAAGCCACAGCCTCGACAACTCCCGGCTCGTATTCAACCTTGTAATGAGCGAGAAGTTCTTTACCGTGCTCGTGGTCAATATCATACGTTCCAAGAGAGCGTCCGTTCAGGAATAATTCAACCTTAGGTGCATTTGATGCTACACGCACATCAACAACCTCGCCCTCTGAAAAATCCCAATATGGGAACACATGAACCATCGGTGCCTTTTTGTAATCCGTCCATTCTGCCTGATATATATAGTATGTATCCTTCTCAAAGCCTGCCGTGTCAAGCTGACCGAAATACGAATTCTTCGTCTGATACGGCGTAGGCTCTCCTATATAGTCAAAGCCCGTCCATATAAACTGTCCCATTGAGTAGTGAGCATCCCTGTCCATAGTTATGCAGTACTCTGTATTCTTAGCTCCCCAGTTGGTCGAACAGTTGCCAAGCGATGAGCACTGCTCGTCGTCATCGCAGAGTATCCTCTGCTCGTAAGGGAACTTATATATACCGCGGCTCTGAAGTGTCGACGCCGTCTCACTTCCGTATATTATCCAGTCCGGATGCTCTTTATGATGCTGCTCATAGTATTTCTCGGCATAATTGTATCCCGCAAGCTTTACAATATCAGCACATTTCTGTGCGTTCTCCCACGGCATATAATTAGAGCCTATGGTAACGGGTGCATTGCACTCAGGGTCATGTTCTCTGACATACCCGGTAAGCCTTCTTGTAATCTCCTGACCATGCTCATCGCGATGTGTATCGTATATCTCATTTCCAATACTCCACATGATTACGGAGACGTGGTTTCTGTCCCGTCGAATCCAGCTTGCCACATCCTTGTCCGCCCAGTCGACAAAAAACCTTGCATAGTCAAATTCCGTCTTAGGAAGCTCCCACATATCGAACGCTTCGCAGTCAACCAAAAAGCCCATCTCATCCGCAAGCTCCAACACTTCCTTGGCAGGCATATTGTGAGAGGTGCGAACGGCATTTACACCCATCTTCCTGAGCTTGTTAAGCTTACGCCTGAACGCATTGACATTGAATGCAGCTCCGAGGCAACCGTTGTCGTGATGCTCACACACACCGTTGAGCCTTACCTTTCGCCCGTTGAGAATAAATCCGTTCTCCGGCGAATACTCCTTAGTACAAAAACCTATCTTCTGACTTTCTTCATGCTGTACCTCACCCTTATACTTTAAGCTGACACTGCACTCATACAGATTCGGCTCATCAATATCCCAGATAAGCGGCTTGTCAATCGTAATTTCAAGCTCCACGCTCCCTTTTGCTCCGCTTTCAAATACAGCAGCTTCACTTCCTGCCATCCGTCCGAATGTGAATACACTGCTTCCGGCGTGGCTGAGTGTAAGGCCTGCCTGTACCTCCCCTGCGCTTATGTCATTTCCTGAATTTTCTATCTCCACACTACATTTTACATGCCATGTTCCGTCATCATTTTTTCTGACTCTGACATATGTTCCGTCCGGCACCACATGAAGCGGTTCAAGTGTCATAAAGTACACATCCCTTATTATTCCCGCTCCCGAATACCATCTGGTGTTAGGGCACTGATATACAGCCTTCACAACAATCTCGTTATCACCCTCATGCACATATTCCGTGATGTCGGCATCAAATGTCGAATAACCGTACTTCCACTCA
>ENA-OPAV01002452-OPAV01002452.1-human-gut-metagenome-genome-assembly--contig:-NODE-2452-length-10250-cov-2.500343_pt1 | contig 10250 bp, 7 predicted proteins | sample MGYA00241056_ERZ501428 | MGnify/ENA primary metagenome ERZ501428 (study PRJEB25962, sample SAMEA2042621) | human gut metagenome | biome: human gut; feature: human-associated habitat; material: faeces... | reverse complement strand
CAGCTGCCGCACCTCGCTCGCCGTATCGGCACTTAGAATTATGCGGTATTGCCTTGACATTTGCACGAAATCAAAGTAAAATTATATACAGGAAATAAAGAGCCAAACGGCAGGCGCAACCTGTGCGTGGCTCCTTAAAGGGTGTCGCCCACCGGGAACGCCGCTTTTTTACGATATTTAACGTCCTGATGACGGTTTGTGTATATTCTGCGCGCAGGGGCATCGTGTGTCTTTTTGGCCGACCTGCCGCGTTTTGTCATGCAACAATGTCATAGTGAAAAGCGTCCCGCTGCGCGCATCCTCCTATTTTGATAAGGAGTGAAACCGACTATGTCACCAATTTTGACCGTGGTGCTGGTCCTTGTTGCTGCCGCTGTTGCCGGGGCGCTTGGTTTTTACCTCGGCGGTGAAAACCGCAAGCGCACCGCCGAGGCGAAGATCGGCAGCGCTGAGGAGGAAGCCAAGCGCATCGTGAATGATGCCATCAAGGCTGCCGAGCAGAAGCGCAAGGAAACCATCATCGAAGCGAAGGACGAAGCCTTCAAGCTCAAGAGCGACGCGGACAAGGAAATCAAGGACCGCCGCGCCGAGATCACCCGCCAGGAGCGCCGCATCGACCAGAAGGAGGAGGCCCTCGACAAGCGCACCGCCCAGATGGAGCGCAAGGAGGAGGACCTCAAGCGCCGCAGTGAGACCGTGGAGGCCCGCCTGGACGAGCTGGAGCAGCTCAAGCTGCGCCAGACCGAAAAGCTGGAAACCATCGCCGCCATGTCCAAGGAGGACGCCCGCGCCGTGTTGCTCAAGCAGGTCGATGACGAGCTGACTCACGAGAAGGCGATGAAGATCAGCGCCTACCAGGCGAACATGAAGGACGAGTGCGACAACCTCGCCCGTGAACTGATCGGCCAGGCCATCGCCCGCTGCGCGGCAGACGCCACCAGCGAGGCCACTGTCAGCGTTGTACCGCTGCCCAGCGACGAGATGAAGGGCCGTATCATTGGCCGCGAGGGCCGCAACATCCGTGCCCTGGAGACCGCCACGGGCTGTGACCTTATCATCGACGACACGCCGGAGGCCATCACGCTGTCCAGCTTTGACCAGACCCGCCGCGAGGTCGCCCGCATGGCGCTGGAGCGCCTGATTGCCGATGGTCGTATCCATCCGGCCCGCATCGAGGAGACCGTGGACAAGTGCCGCCGCGAGCTGGAAATCCAGATGAAGCGCGAAGGCGACAAGGCCGTCATGGAGCTTGGCATTCACAGCCTGCATCCCGACCTCGTCAAGCTCATTGGCCGCCTGAAGTACCGCACGAGCTTCGGCCAGAATGTCCTGAGCCACTCTCTCGAGGTGGCCTGGCTGGCTGGTCGGATGGCCGGTGAGCTGGGTGTCAATGTCCAGCTGGCCCGCCGCGCCGGTCTGCTGCATGACATCGGCAAGGCCCTTGACCACGAGATCGAGGGCAGCCACGTCCAGATCGGCGTTGACATCTGCAAGAAATACCGCGAGAACCCGCAGGTCATCCACGCCATCGAGGCCCACCACGGCGACGTGGAGCCCAAGACGACGCTGGCGTTCATCATCATGGCCGCCGACGCGATTTCCGCTGCCCGTCCCGGCGCCCGCCGCGAGAACATGGAGAGCTACATCAAGCGTCTGGAAACGCTGGAAGCCCTCTGCAACGGCTTTGAGGGCGTCGAGAGCTCCTACGCCGTGCAGGCAGGCCGCGAGGTCCGCATCCTTGTCCAGCCCGACAAGGTCAGCGACGACGAAGTCATTCTGCTGGCACGTAATGTCGCCAAGAAGATCGAGAACGAGCTGGATTACCCCGGTCAGATCAAGGTCAGCGTCATCCGCGAGAGCCGAGCAACCGAGTACGCGAAGTAAAATTCACAACTGCTACAGCAACAGGCAGACCGTCAGAATTGGCGGCCTGCCTGTTTTTCTATACGATGCGGCAGGGGCCTGGCATGCCAGGCCCGCAGGCTTTCCCGCAAGAGGGTGCTTATTTTACAGTGCCGGGCCGCACATGTGCGGCCCCTACTGCATGGCACCGCAAGGCCCGGCGCAGGTTCTCGGACTTAATCTTCCTGCAGCTGGCGCAATGCACCCAGGAAGGGATGAATAACTCCCCCCTACAAAATAATAAGCCCCCGACATAATACCGTACAGCGGCAGGTGTCGGGGGCTAACTTATTCTATTACAGATGCAGCACTCTGTCCTTGATCTCGGCGGTTCGGCCCTGGTTCCAGAACTGGGTGCCGATATAGCCGCAGGTGCGGCGGGCGACGTTCAGCTTGTTCTGGTCGCGGTTGTGGCACTTGGGGCATTCCCAGACCAGCTTGCCGTCCTCGGGCACGATCTGGATCTCGCCGTCGTAGCCGCAGACCTGGCAGTAGTCGCTCTTGGTGTTCAGCTCGGCGTACATGATGTTCTCGTAGATGAACTGCATGACCTTGATAACGGCCTCGAGGTTGTCCTGCATGTTGGGCACCTCCACATAGCTGATGGCACCGCCCGGGGAGAGCTTCTGGAAGTCGCTCTCGAACTTCAGCTTCGTGAAGGCGTCGATCTGCTCGGTCACGTGGACATGGTAGGAGTTCGTGATATAATTGCGGTCCGTGATGCCCGGCACAAGCCCAAAACGCTTCTGCAGGCACTTGGCAAACTTGTAGGTCGTGGACTCCAACGGCGTGCCGTACAGGCTGAAATCAATGTTGTGCTGGTTCTTCCACTTAGTACAGGCGTCGTTCATGTGCTGCATAACGTTCAGCGCAAACGGCTTGGCGGCAGGGTCGGTGTGGCTTTTGCCGGTCATATACTTGCAGCACTCATACAGGCCCGCGTAGCCCAGACTGATGGTGGAATAGCCGCCGTAGAGCAGCTTGTCGATGGGCTCGCCCTTCTTCAGGCGGGCCAGCGCGCCGTACTGCCACAGGATGGGCGCGGCGTCGCTCAAAGTGCCCTTCAGGCGGTTGTGGCGGCACATCAGGGCCTTGTGGCACAGCTCGAGGCGCTCGTCAAAAATCTGCCAGAACTTATCAAAATCGCCGCCGCTGGACAGGGCCACGTCCACCAGATTGATGGTGACAACGCCCTGGTTAAAGCGGCCATAGTACTTCGGCTTGCCGTTCTCGTCGATATAGGGGGTCAGGAAGCTGCGGCAGCCCATGCGGGTGAAGCAGTGGCCCTCGCCGTTCTTGTCGACCTTGTATTCCAACATCTTCTTCTCGCTGATGTAGTCGGGCACCATCCGCTTGGCGGTGCACTTGGCGGCGAGCTTGGTCAGGTAGTAGTAGGGCTGACCCTCATAGATGTTGTCGTTTTCCAGCACGTAGATGAGCTTGGGGAAGGCGGGGGTGATCCAGACTCCGGCCTCGTTCTTGACGCCCTGGTAACGCTGGCGCAGCATCTCCTCAATGACGATGGCCAGGTCGGACTTCAGGCGCTGGTTGTCACCGGCCTCGTTCAGGTACATAAAGACCGTGATGAACGGGGCTTGGCCGTTGGTGGTCATCAGGGTGACGACCTGATACTGGATGGTCTGCACACCGCGCTTGATCTCCTCGCGCAGGCGCTTCTCCACGATTTCGGAGATCTTCTCCTCGCCGGGGTCAATGCCCAGATCCTTCATCTCGGCCTCGACGTCGCGGCGGATCTTCTTGCGGCTGACATCAACAAAGGGGGCCAGGTGGGTCAGGCTGATGCTCTGGCCGCCGTACTGGCTGGACGCGACCTGCGCGATGATCTGTGTGGCAATGTTGCAGGCCGTGGAGAAGGAGTGCGGCTTTTCAATCAAAGTGCCGCTGATGACCGTGCCGTTCTGCAGCATATCGTCCAGATTGACGAGGTCGCAGTTGTGCATGTGCTGGGCGTAGTAGTCGGCATCGTGGAAGTGGATGATGCCCTCCTCATGCGCTTTGACGATCTCCGGGGGGAGCAGCATGCGCATGGTCAGATCCTTGCTGACCTCGCCGGCCATATAGTCACGCTGTACGCTGTTGACGGTAGGGTTCTTGTTGGAGTTCTCCTGCTTGACTTCCTCGTTGTTGCACTCGATGAGGGAGAGGATCTTATCGTCCGTCGTGTTGTGGGTGCGCTTGAGGCTCTGCACATAGCGATAGGTGATGTACCTGCGGGCAACCTCATACGCACCGGTGGCCATGATAGCGTCCTCGACGATGTCCTGGATCTCCTCGACGTTCATCGCGTGGCCGCGGGCATAGCAGACCTCCTGCACATGATCGCTGATCTCGATGATCTGCTGCTTCGTCAGGCGCTGGGCATCGGGTACGACCTTGTTAGCCTTCGTGATGGCCGCAATAATTTTGGTAATGTCAAAGACAGCCTCGCTGCCGTTGCGCTTGATGATCTTCATGGTGACTCCTCTTTACAAAAAAATAAATACAGTGCGTTCAATACGAACTGTATAGAATACAAATGAAATGCCGATTCGTAAATTGCCCGTTTTGCGAGCAAGACTATAATACCGCACCGGGAGCAAAAAGTCAATCCACAAAACCACAAGATATAGTGTCCAGCGAGCAAGCAGAAACAAAATGTTCTGTTTTCGTCGCCTCAACGTGCAAAAAATCCCTGCCAAAAATAAGACTGAAATTTTGGTGATTTTGAGTGGTTCTACACAGTTTGTCGATGCAGCGTGCAAATATCTTCTTCGGAAATCATCCTCCCCCTTGCAGTATGCCCCCAAAGCTGGTATACTATGTCAGGGTTTGGGGGCGGAACGCCCGCCCGACACAAGATATGGGGATGTCCCCGCAGGAGAACACCATGAATTACGCAACCATTAAATATTGTGATATTGCCAACGGGGAGGGCGTGCGCACGAGCCTGTTCGTTTCCGGCTGCCGCCGCCACTGCCCGAACTGCTTCAATGCCGTGGCATGGGATTTCTGCTACGGTGCGCCGTTTACCAAGGAAGTTCGCAATGAAATACTGGAGAGTCTGGCCCCCGGTTACATCAATGGGCTTTCGCTGTTGGGCGGCGAACCGTTTGAGCCGGAGAACCAGCGGGAGCTGCTGCCCTTTATTAAAAATGTAAAGGTGCTGTACCCCAACAAGACGATCTGGTGCTACACCGGCAACAATCTGGAGCACGAGATCTGGCAGCCCGGTCCCGGGCGATGCGAGGTCACCGACGAGTTTTTACAATATATAGATGTGCTTGTGGACGGCGACTTTGTGCAGGACCAGTACGACATCAGCCTGCGCTTCCGCGGGTCGAGCAACCAGCGCATCATTGACATGAACAAGACCCGCGCAGCGGGCCGGGTCGTTTTGTGGCAGGATGACCCGATTTTTGCGGATCACAAGATGTAATGGAAAATTGCAGGGGCGGATCGCATATCCGCCCGCGGGGCGTCGAGGACGCCGACCCCTACAAACCGAAAGGCAGAACTGTAGGGTCCGCAGATGTGCGGACCGCGGGTTTCCCGCAAGGACCCGTCTGCCTTACGCGCGAGGGCCGGGCATGCCCGGCCCCTACTGTGCAGTCACAATTAAAACAGGAGCAAAAACCATCCATCATGAGCACCACCTCAAAATCCAAAACCATGATCGAAGGGCCGCTGGCCAAACAAATTCTGCTGGTCAGCCTGCCGCTGGCCTTATCCAACCTTTTACAAATTCTGTTCAACATGTCCGACGTTGCCGTTGTGGGCCGGTTTGCCGGCTCCACGGCACTCGGCTCCGTGGGCTCGACGGCGACGTTTGTCACACTGTTCACCGGCTTTCTGATCGGCTTGAGCAATGGCGTCAATGTGCTGGTCGCTCGCTTTTACGGTGCCGGGCACCCCAAGGACGTCAGCAAGACCGTCCATTCGGCGCTGCTGGTCAGCCTGGCCGCCGGTGTGCTGCTGCTGTTCGTCGGCCTGTTCGGCTCGCCTGCGCTGCTGGAGCTGCTGAACACCAAGGAGGACCTGCTGCCCGGTGCGATTTTGTACCTGCGGGTCTACTTTCTCGGTATGCCGGCGCTGGCGCTCTACAACTTCGGCAACGCAGTGTTCAGCGCTATCGGTGAGACAAAAAAGCCGCTGGCCTACCTGTCGTTTGCGGGCGTGCTGAACATCCTGCTCAACCTGTTTTTCGTCATCGTCTGCAAGCTCGATGTCGCTGGTGTCGCGCTGGCCAGCACGATTGCCCAGTGCGTCTCGGCAGGGCTGATCCTGCACGCGCTGACAAAGGTCAGCGACTGCTATGCGCTGGATTTCCGCAAGGTAAGGCTGGACCTCAACATGACAAAGCGCATCCTGATGCTGGGCGTGCCCGCGGGCCTGCAAAACGCGATCTTTGCGATTGCCAACCTCTTTATTCAGGCGGGCGTCAACTCCTTCGACTCGCTGATGGTCAAGGGCAACTCCGCCGCAGCTAACGCCGACGCGATGGTTTATGACGCTATGGCGGCGTTTTACATGGCCTGCGCCAGCTTTATGAGCCAGAACTACGGCGCGGGCAAGCTGGACCGCGTCAAGAAAAGCTACTTCATCGCGCTGGCCTACTCGTTTGGCCTGGGCGCGGTGCTGGGCGGCGGGCTGCTCGTCTTTGGGCGGCAGTTCCTGGCGCTGTTCACGACCGAGAGCGCTGTCATCGACGCGGGCATGAAGCGCATTATGGTCATGGGCTGGGCCTACTGCACCTCGGCGTTCATGGACTGCACGATTGCCGCCTCCCGCGGCCTCGGCAAGACGGTAGGGCCGACGGTCATCGTAATTCTGGGGTCCTGCGTATTCCGCGTTGCGTGGGTCTACACGATCTTTGCCCACTTCCACACGATCCCGGCGCTCTACCTGCTGTATCCCTGCTCCTGGGCGCTGACCGCCGCCGCAGAAATCGTCTATTTTGTGTTCAGCTACCGCCACGCCGCCCTCCGTCTGCAGGAGCGCGATGCGCTGGCGCAGCTGTGAGAGCAGGGGAGAGGGCTGCTGTCATTTGCTACATATCCAAAAAAATTGTTAAAACAGTCTGTCATGTATATTTTATATACCAGATATACAGAAAATACTTTTTACATACACCACTCCCACGTGTATAATAGTCGATGCAAGTAAAAGAGGAGTGGAAAGGTATGCAGTATACGGACCTGACAAGAAAGGAATTGCAGCGGGAGTACAGCCGCCTGACACGGAAGTACACGGACTTTATCCGCCAGCCGGTGGAGCTGGACCTGACAACGGAGGATTCGCTGCCGGGCTGCGCGAACCGCCGTGCGGTGAAGCATTTTGGCACTGTGCTGGGCAAGGAGCTGCGCGATACCGGCGCAGCCCACCCCGCCCAAGCACCGGACGCAGTGGCGGCCCTGGCCACGATGCCCGGCTGTGCCCACCGCACGGTGGAGCTGTGCCGCAAAGCAGGTGTCCGCTTTGACGCCATCGACCACTGCACGGTGCTGGCGCGCACGATCCCGGAGGATATCCGGTCCGACGAGCTGACCCACGTTGCCAGCGTCTTTGCTGTCAGCGCCCGCATGGCTGCATTGGAGAGCCTGCAGGGAACGCTGATGAGAGCGTAAGACCGTCTGCCGCCCCGTAAACCAAAAACCCGCATTGGCATTCAAAACCAATGCGGGTTTTTTATTGGTGCGCCCGGCGGTAGGGAGTGTCAGCCGAAGGCAGCGGAAAACCGATAAGAATGGAAATCCGCGGCTTTCCTTGCAATTTTCCGGCGAACATGCTACATTTAGTATAAAAACAAAAGGGGGCGTGCCGGGTATGATTCGTTTGGCCCTTGTCGAAGATGACGAGCTCTACCGCAGCCAGCTGCGCGAATATATTGACAAATACAGCGCGGTATCGGGCGAAAAATTTACCGTGACAGAATTTTCCGACGGCGACGAGATCGCACTTGGCTATAAGGCTGTCTATGACATCATTCTGATGGACATCGAGATGAAGTTTATGGATGGCATGATGGCTGCCGAGGAGATCCGCAAGGTCGACACCGAGGTTATCATTATCTTCATCACAAATTCGCCGCAGTATGCCATCAAGGGCTATGCCGTCGATGCGCTGGACTATGTGCTGAAGCCGGTCAGCTACTATGCGTTTTCGCAGAGACTTGGCCGCGCCGTGGAGCGCGTGGCGCGCCGCGCACGGCACTTTTTGCAGATCAACGCCCACGGCACGGCACATAAGCTGGACACCTCGGCCATTTATTGGATCGAGAACTGCGGGCATGACTTGGTCTTTCACACGGCGGAAGGGGAGGTGACCGCCCCGGGTTCCATGACGGAGACTGAGGAAAAATTAGCGCAGGACAGTTATTTCCGCGTAAACAAGGGCTGCCTTGTGAATCTGGAACACGTTGACCGAATGGACGGCGAGGATGCCATCGTCCACGGAGACCGTGTGCCGCTGGCCCGAGCGCGGCGCAAGGCATTTCTGGATGCACTGAACGACTATATCAACGGGGCAGGGTGACGATATGCCGCTGAAAATTCCTTATTATGAGATGGATATTCCGCGCCTTGTCACGGCGCTGGCAGACTGGCTGGCCTGCCTTTTGTACCTGCGGTTTCTGCCTCCGCGCTACGGCGGGGTCAAGCGTGCGGCGCTGTACGGTGGTGCATTGGCGGTATTGGCACTCTACCTTGTGGCCACCGACGGCTTTGACGGCTGGCGGTTCAATGTGCTGTACGCGGTTTCTGTCGCACTTATGCTGCTTTTTATGGCGGCGGCCACCCGTGCAGACCGCTGGCAGGTGGGATATTTCTGCACGCGGGCGTTTATTCTGGCGGGTTTTGCCGGGGCGCTGACATGGCAGATGTATGTATATTTTGCGCGTTACATCGCAGCATTGCAAAGCCTGCCTGCGTTGGTGCTCTTTATTGCGGCGGGGTTCGGCATCATCTTCGGCCTGATGTGGCTTCTGGAGGATGGCGGCAGCACGGGCAGCATTCAGTTTGACATTCGGCCCCGCACGACCTGCATCGCGGCGGTCATGGCAGCGGCCATCTACATTTTGTCCAGCATCAGCTATACGCAGCTGAACACGCCGTTTTCGGCCCGCGGCACGATGGAAATTTACACAATGCGCACGGTTGTCTACTTCGGCGGCGTGGCGCTGCTGTTTGCATATCAATCGCAGCTGCGCGATTTATTGACACAGCGCGAGGCGGATGCCTTGCGGAACATGCTGCACATCCAGTATGAAAACTACAAAATCCGGCAGGAGAGCATTGACCTCATCAACCAAAAATATCATGACTTGAAGCACCAAATCGCGGTGCTTCGCGCCGAGAGCGGCGAGAAACGCAATGCCGTGCTGGACAATATGGAGCAGGAAATCAAAGCCTACGAGGCGCAGAACGACACCGGCAATAAGGTGCTGGACACGGTGCTGACAGGCAAAAGTCTGACCTGCCGCACCAAAAACATTCAATTGACCTGTGTGGCTGACGGCACAGCGCTGGACTTTATGGACGTGATGGACATCAGCAACCTGTTCGGCAATGCGCTGGACAACGCAATCGAGAGCACCGACAAAATCACGGACCCGGAGCGCAGACTCATCCACCTGAGCGTGGCGAGGCAAAAAGGCTTTGCGGCCATCCGCATTGAAAACTGCTTTGACGGTGAGCTGAAATTTGAGAAGGGTCTGCCCGTCACGACGAAAAAGGATGTCTTGTACCATGGCTTCGGTGTAAAAAGCATACAAAACGCCGCCGCAAAATACGGCGGTACCGCGACAATTACGACCCGCGAGGGTTGGTTTGAGCTGCGCGTGCTGATTCCGCTGGGGCAGCCGCAGCAAGAATAAAAAATGAAGTTTTACGCCCCCTGCATCGGCAAACGCCGTGCAGGGGGCGTTGTTTGTGCGGAAAAAGTCTATGTCAGGATGCCGTGTTTGGCAATGTGTACAAAATACAAGCGCAAAACCTTGTGAAATCCGACGAAACCAAAAACCGTTTGTGCGAAAAAGAGCGCATTTCGTGCAAATTATGCGCCGCTGCACGATTCTTGTGGTATGGTAGGCTTACAGAAAAAAGAAGAATCTCCGGACGGGCTGCCCGTCCGACGAAGGAGGAGAACACATGTTTGAAATCACACGCCTGACGGTGGAGCATCTGGCCGCCGGCTGCGTGACCGACTGCTCCACACCCCGCATCGGGTTTTCCCTGAGCAGTGACCGCCAGGGCGCACAGTTGGCCGATGCCGAGTTGACCGTCGGTGACTGGTCCGCCCATGTGACAAGCGGCCAGAGCGCTGCCTACGTCGGCCCTGCGCTGCTGCCGTTC
>ENA-OPAV01002445-OPAV01002445.1-human-gut-metagenome-genome-assembly--contig:-NODE-2445-length-10281-cov-2.963133_pt1 | contig 10281 bp, 6 predicted proteins | sample MGYA00241056_ERZ501428 | MGnify/ENA primary metagenome ERZ501428 (study PRJEB25962, sample SAMEA2042621) | human gut metagenome | biome: human gut; feature: human-associated habitat; material: faeces... | reverse complement strand
CGCGCCCCAGCCCATCAGCAGCGCATACACGACCGCCAAATAACGCGTGCTGAAACCCAGACCGAACGGGTGTGTCGCCAGCCGGACGAGCGCAACCGCCGCGCCGACGGAGGTTCGGGAAGCGAATAACAGCGTGGAATACGCCGTGTCCTCATAGGCGAAGGCCTCCACGCGCTGCCCGGTCGGGATGCTCTCTTCCGCATAGCGCAGCGCAAGCCCTTCCGCCGCCGAAGCATAGCTGCCATCCGCCACCACCCCGATGGACGGCGACGCAAACAGCGTCCACAGAATCGCCGCTACGGTCAGCAGCGCCGCCGTCAATCCGGTCAGCCTCGCCCGTCGTGTCTGTTCCATGCGCAAGATTCCTCTCTTTCGATATGGGTTAGAATCGGCTGTTGTCCTTCACAGGGGCGGAAAGCGCCGCTGCGTCCGTGTCAGACAGCGCGCCGTCCGTAATGTTCAGCGTCCGGATGCCCGCGTTCGAGAAGCGGAACAGGTTTCCGTCCGCATCGCGCTGTGCGCCAAGGAGGAGCGTCGCGTCGTAGTTATCGCAGGCGCTTTCGACGCGCTGGACAAGCTGACCATCCTGCCAAATCGTGTACTGACTGCCGGATTTGACGACCACGAGGTGCATCAGCGACGTGCCCTGCGGCAAATCCACCGTGACGCCGACGCTATTGCCGACATAGGCTGTGAGCGTATCGGCATTGTCTTGCCGGAGCATGAAGCCGCGGTAATGCCCGGTTTCCTCACTGAAGCAGGACATGTAGACGCCGTTGTTGACGCCCTTGCGCACGTCGATGACGGTGTCGAGCGTCCAATCCTTCGTGGCGACATCGTAGAGTTTCACGCCCGTGTCGAGCGCACGGTCACTGCCGTTGCCGACGAACGCGCCGGGCATGGTGTACGCGGCGGATTCCGCAGCCAGTTCCGGCGGCAGCGGCGCGTCGGCGAAGTCATATGCCGCAATGTCCGCTTCCGTCATCACACCTGCATAGAGGGACAGGTGGTTCACCCGCGTCTGGCTAATGCGGAAGATATTGCCGTCCGCGTCGCGCTGGGCGCCGATGAGCAGCGTGCCGTCATAGCTATCCGCAGGCGATTCGACTTCGGCGACGAGCAGACCGTCCGCATAGATGCGGTAATTCGTGCCGTCCTTGACGATGGCGATATGCATTTCGCGGTCAAATTCGCCCGGCACAGTCACGCCGACATTCTGACCGAAAACGATGTTAATCTGCGCATTGTCAAGCTGGCGGATCAGCAGACCGCGATAGTTCTTGGCATTCTCGTCGAAGCAGGACAGGAACACGCCATTGCCGGGATTTTCACTCGGCGTGACGCTGGTCAGCAGGGTGAATCGCGTCGCAGTGGAGGCGAACAGCTGTGTCTGCGTATCGAGATACGACGCCTGACGATACGTTTCGTCGCCGCCGACGAACTGCTCCGGAAGCGTGTAGACTTCCGCCGCGTCCTTCACGCCGATGCCGAGCGGCTTGGGCGCTTCGGGCAGGTCTTCCGGCTGCCACGCAAGGATTTCGCTTTCCGTCAGCACGCTGTCGTAGACTTCGAGGTTCAACACGCGCGTGGGCGAGAAGCGGAACTTCTCTCCGCCGGGGGAAAGCTCTTCGCAGCCGAGGAGGAGCGTGCCGGAATAGGCGTCGCAGGGAAGCTGTTCATTCTCATAGAGTTTTTCACCATTTAGATAAATAGAATATCGTTCATTGTCCTTGGTGATAGCAAGCGTAGCGGAATCACCATGCAAAAGTGGCAGCATGAATGTACGATTGTTCCCCAATATCACTTGGAGCGCATTGCCTTCACCGCGAATCAGCAATCCACGATAATTCTCGCCATTTTGCTCATCAAAGCAAGCCATAACGACCTGCCCTTCATCCGTGTCTGGCAAGGGCAGACCAATTTGGGTCAATATTGTCCATGAACTATAACGATTTTCATAGAGTTTAATCTTTGTATCATAGTATTCAGAAACACCATCACCAGAGAACTGATTGCTTAAGATAAACTCTGCTTTGTTTTTATCAGCAGTTGTCTGCGAAGCATTCCATATAAATCCTTCAATTTTTCTACAATCACGCAAAGAATAATTCTGTGATAAATACTGTCCCACAATGCGGGAAAACTTAACAATACCTTGATTATTGAAGTGACCGCCATCATAAAAGTCAGTGTTTGCGTCCATCCCAAGGCTATCCCATTCCTTCACATAGTTGAGGAACGGTACGCCTTCTTCTTTGGCAATTTCTGCAACAGTGTTCAGCCGCATAGCAGCTTCTTCTGTCGCTTCAAACGGCGCAGCCATCAATATTAGCGTAATGTTCTTTTGCTTGCACAAATCAATAATTTTTCGCAAATACTGTTCGTTTTTTTCAGTAATCGGAAGTTTATCTGTAATGGAAGCATAATCCAGCATTTTTAGGATAGCCACGCCACCCTCCGGGCGTCTCGGCGCAGGAAGCGACAAATCATTTTCCTGCACAAAATCCGCAATAGTTAAATCATCATACCGTTCATGATAGTACGGCAATCCCCACAAGGCTTCTACGGCATCCGTCCACTTTTCATAAGATGCGAAAGCAGCTTGAACTTTGTTGATTCCAAAGTTCAGCAATTCAACATTTTTTATTGCCGTTTCTTTCGGCGAATAGTCCATTGTTGTCGTGCTTAAGTACACTTCAGCAATCACAATCTGCGGGCTTTGTGCTGACAGCGCTTCTTTCAAGCAATAGTAAGTATTCCAGATCGGTTGCATGCCAACCCACAAATTGTAACTTGAAATACCATATTCATCGAAAATTTGCTGATTATCAACATTTGTCCCGATATGCGACGACCCGACAAGCAGCACATCCACCGTGTCCGGCGGCAGCTGACGCAGCTTGACCATCGACACCATGTCATCCGTCTTGATTTTCAGCACCTGATCCATCAGTCCATAGCACAGCGCCAGCACCAGAAGGAAGGCGAGAACCTTGACGGCTTTTTGAATCAGCTTTTTCATTCTTTCCGCGCTCCCTTCGTCAGAATTGGAAGTAGATGAACGACGATGCCGCGAAGCCGGGGCCGTAGATGCCCGTCAGCAGAACGACGAAAATCGCCGCGAGGTAAATCAGCCAGCGGAACCAGAGCTGCTGCCGCTTGACTGCTTCCAGCACGGACACGCCCTTTTCCTGCATCAGGCTGACCGCCAGCAGAATCAGCAGCGCACCCAGCAGCACAAGCCACTCCGTCTGGTCAAGCCCCAGTTTCAGCAAGCTGCCGTCGAAGAAGATGCTGGTGTTCCAGCCGCGGAAGAGGCTCGACAGGAGGTGCATGGCGTCACCGAGGCTGTTCGCGCGGAAGAAAATCCATGACAGGTCAATCAGCACAAACGTCGTCAGCACCTGCCCGATGCGCCAGCTCAGCGTGTTCGTGCGCGCGCCGGTTTTCTGCTGAATGCGGCGGCGGAAGGGCTTCGTGATGCCGCCCGCCACCTGATACAGCCCATTGATACCCCCCCAGATGACGTAATTCCACGCCGCGCCGTGCCACAAGCCCGACACGAGCATGACTATCATCTGGTTGATGTACTTGCGCACCGTCCCCTTGCGGTTGCCGCCCAGCGGAATGTATAAGTAATCTCGGAACCATGTGCTGAGCGAGATATGCCAGCGCCGCCAGAAGTCCGATACGGACACAGCGAGATACGGGCGCTCAAAGTTCTTCATCAGCTTAAAGCCCATGACCTGCGCCGCGCCGATGGCGATATTGGAATAGCCCGCGAAGTCACCGTAAACCTGAAACGCGAAGAGAACCGCCGCAATCAGCACGGTCGGGCCTTCGTAGTAATTGCAGTAATTGAACACCTGATTGACCAGAATCGCGGCGCGGTCAGCAATGACGATTTTGAGGAAGAAGCCCCACACCATCCGAAGCAGACCGTCGCGGACGTTATCGTATTCCAGCTTATGCGGCGTGTCGAACTGCGTCAGGAGGTTGGTCGAACGCTCAATCGGCCCGGCGACCAGCTGCGGGAAGAAGCTGACGAACGCCGCGTACTTGATGAAATTCGTCTCCATGCGCACGTCGCCGCGGTAAACATCAACGACATACGACAGCGCCTGAAAGATGTAGAACGAGATGCCAACCGGCAGCAGCACGTCAAAACCGGGTGTGACAGGCGCAAGACCCATCCACCCGCGAATAACGTTGAGGTTATCAACGGTAAAGTCGAAATACTTGTAGAAGAAGAGAATCGCGAGGTTGACAGCGAAGGACACGCCGACCCAGACCTTGGAAATCTGGCGAATCGGGCGTCCTGCCTCTGCCGCTGCTTTCTCCTTGGTACGCCGTTTCCCGATCAGCAAGCCGAAAAGGAACGTGACCGCCGTGGAGAAAAGCAGCAGCAGCGCATACGCCGGGTTCCAGTTCATGTAGAACAGGTAAGACGTCAGAAGAATCCAAAAGACGCGCAGTTTGCCCGGAATCGCGTAGTACAAGAGCACGACTGCCGGGAAAAACAGCAGAAATTCGATGGAGTTGAACAGCATGAGCCTTTGTCTCCTTCCTCCGCCTCGCCGAAAATCAGGTTACTTATCGTCGTACTTTCTGCGGTGGTGAATACGCACGAGCAGCAGCACCGCAGCAAGCAGCAGCACCAGCATGCAGCCCATGCCGACCAGCAGCAGCGTCATCGGCTCACGATTCTGCACGATAACATCCGCGAACGACGGCTTTTCCGCGTTTTGCGTCAGCGCTGTGGACACAGTGAACTGATAGCTGGATGCGCCGCCATAGCCATCCACCACCAGCGCTTCCTTGCCCAGCGACCAGCGGTTCTTTTCCGTGCTCAAGCGCGCCATCAGGTTCTGCAAGCCTGCTTCGGTCGCGGCGGAAGCAGTCAGCAGCGCCATCGTCTCGTTGTAGGGGGATTTCATCAGCTGGAGCACGCTGGCTTCGTGGGCATAATCCGCCGTCATCACCAGCTTCGTGCTTTCAGCAAGGCTGGTCATATCGTCCGTGTACTGGAAATGCAGGTAAGGATTGATCTGCTTGAGGACGCTGTTTCGGTCGGACAGACCGACGACAATCAGGTTGCTGTTGCCGTGGGCGGCTGCTTGGAAATTCTCCGCGCGGATGACTTTCAGCGAGCCATAGGGCGTGCTGCCCGCGCCGAGCATCGCCATGATGCGCCCCGCGAGCGTCAGTTCCGTCTGCGTCGCGTCATCGCTGAGTATCATCACAACGTTGTTCATGCGGCTTGCGCGCTGGAACGGCGCCGGCAGATTTGCCAGATTCAGCGTTGTGTTTTCGCCTGCCGGCAGGTACAGTGACGAGTTCGCCGCGATATACGCCCACGGCGTGTTCATCGACCGCACGGTGCAGTCCAAGTCCTTGATTTCGAGGTCAAACACAACGGTAATGCTGCTGCCTGCCTCCCCGATGGCATCTGCCGGGACGGAGAAGGTCAGCGTTTCGCCCGTTGCGCCCTCCTTGGTCAGCTTGTGGGAATACAGCGGGATGTTCGTGCCCCAGTAGAACGTGACGAGGCTGCGGTCGAAGTCCAGATTCTCACTGTACCGAATGTCGAAAGAGAAGCGGCTTTCGCTGGACAGCACATAGTCCTTCGCGACGGGCAGATAAATCGTCATCTTCTGCGTGAAGGGGCCGGAGAAGCTGATGCCGTTACCGGAAATGTCCTTAATGGTGTACTGCCCCGCAAGCGTCAGCCCGGACGTTTCCGATGCGAGGGCATACTGCTGCGCTTCGCCGACGGAAACGTAGGTCTGCGATGTGTGGAGCTGCGCCACGCGGGATGTGTCGCTGAGCAGCGCGGCGGCTTCGCTGAGCGCGGCTTCTTCCTCCGCGACAATCAGCAGATACGATGTGTCGCCATCCGTCGCGCGCTGCACCAGTGCGCCCGTTGCAGGAACGCTTTGCGTCAGCAGAGACAGCAGATGCTCCGGTGTGTTCTTCTTCAGTCCCACATACAGCACGTTTTCGCTTTTCGCGTCCGACAGGCGGCACAGCGTCATGGCGTTTTTGGCAGACAGACTGTTGCCCATGCCCGCCATCAGCATCATGGCGGCGGTCAGCTCGGCTTCGTCCGCCGCGTCGCTGACGGCAACCACACTCTCCGCGCCGTCGGGATTCATCAGCGAAATGAAAGGGTACGGGTACATGTACAGCTCATCCGCATCGTCGGAAATCTCGTAGTAGATGCGCAAGCAGGTCGTATCGGCGATCTTGACCCAATTCGCGCCGTTGTAGTCGTCGCGGCAGCCTTCGTCGTCCGTCAGACGGACATACGAGAGAATTTCGAGCAAATTATAGCCCGTCGTAAGCAGCTCCACCGGGACGCTCACATACAGCACGGTCTGCGCGCCGTCGGAACGCGTGACAATCTTCGACGAGCCGAACGGCGTGCCGTTCATATAGTACGTCAGGGAGGAAATGTCCGTCAGAATCAGGTCGGATGCGGTGTAGCTCAGGCGCAGCACGGCGCTGACGGGCTTGGCGTACTTCGGCAGATTTGCGTACAGGCTCAGCGTCGTCGTAATGCCGCTGAGTGTCTGCACGCCGCCGAAGGTGAAATCAGCATAATACTCCCCTGCCGCCGCGCCTGCCTCAAAGGCCGTTGCGTCACTGGCAGATTGCTGCTTTTCAATTTCACTCTGGACAAAATTGTCCACCACACCACTGGGATTTTCGGTTTCCTCCGCCGCAGCGCAGGAGAAAGCCAGCAGCGCTGCGAGCATCAAAGCCAGCAGACGGCTTGTGAAATAGCGTGTGTTCATCGTTCTCAGTCCATCCCTTCTGATTAGTCTGCGGAACGTTCGGTCTTATACCAAGTGTAATCCGTTTTGCTGACGATTTTCTTCACCGTCATCCACATAGCGCGGAGGACGACAACCACCCACAGTTTCGAGTAGGTAAACAGCATCAGCAGAACCAGCGCCGCCGATTGCAGATTGAACTCATTCTTCTCCTGCGCCAGCGTCAGCATGACGTTGCACTCGAACAGCGCGCACGCCATCACCCACACCATCGTGGACAAGCCGCCCAGCGACACATGGCTGTACCCCAGCACACCCAGAACGAACATGGTGTCCGAGCAGACGAGCGTGAACGCCATCAGGATATACACCAGCGCGTAGTACAGCACATCCATGCGCATTTTGCCGCCGGACGGATCAAAGATATACTTGAAATTGTTGATCAGCACATACAGGTTGCCCATCGCCCAGCGGGTACGCTGCTTGAACCAAATCCCCAAGCGGAACGGCTCCTGCTCCCACGTCACCGCCTGCGGCACAAGTTTGATTTTGTAGCCCATGCGGTAGATGCGGAAGCTGATTTCCGTGTCCTCCGACAGCGCGTCCGGATCCCAGCCGCCGATTTCCTCAATGATGTGGCGGTGCATGACGAAGTTCGTGCCCGGAATGGTGCACAGCCCGAAATAGAACCATCGCCCCGCCTGATTCATGCACTGGTGCGCCAGCGTCTCGATGTTGACAAAGCGTGTGAGCAGCGAAGCGTTTCGATTTCGTGTGCGGAATTTGCCGATGACCGCGCCCAGCGACGAATCGCTCATCAGATTCTCCACCAGAATGCGCAGCGCCTGCGGTTCGGGCGTGTTGTCCGCATCGTAAATCGCAAACACGCTGCCTTTTGCAACCGAATAGCCGATGTTCAGCGCGTTAGACTTCCCTTTCCCGCCGACAACGTTATCCGTATTGACGACAATCAGGTTGCGGCCGGGATTCGCCGCCTGAATCTGCTTGAGCACATTTGCGGTGTCATCAGTGGAGTTGTCGTTGATGACGATGATTTCGTAGCGGTCGTGCGGGTAGTCGAAGTTGAGCAGGGCGCGGACGGTGCGCCGGATGACGACGCTCTCGTTGTGCGCCGGCACCATTATCGACACGAACGGGTACTCGTCAATCGGCATATGCCCGTCCGTTTTGCTGCACTGATGGTAATACAGGAATCCGCCGACGGACAGAAAGACGTTAATCGCCATCAGCGCCCAGATGCAGACCATCGAAATCAGCATCAAATAATCAGCCGCCGTCATGCAGATTCACCCCCTCCTGCTCGTCTTTCGCGTGCGTATGGTTGCCCAGCAGCTGCCGTCGCGTCGTCCGCCGGGAAATAATCATCCCGGCAATGAAAATCGTACACGCTACAACCACAAACGCCAGAATCAGCTTGTTGCTCGCCTGAATCTGCTCGGTCATGTACTGCACAAAGCCGCGGTCGTAGACGTAGTCCTCATCGTAATTGAAGCGCTGATAGGCAAGCGACGCTGCCTGTCCGTTGACATACAGCCCATCCGCCGGATAAAAATGCACATACAGGTCGCCCGCATAGACGATACCTTCCACATCTGAAAGCTTCTTGAGCGCTGTGCGGGAGTTCTTCAGCCGATTGACCTGCGTCCGGAGCGTCTCGATATCCTCTGACGGGTCAAGGTAAATCGCCTGTGCGTAGGCGTTGGTGAAGGCGGTCGCGTCGGCGTAGGCAGGCGCGACGATTTGGTGGCCATCGCGCAGCGCCGTGTTCTCCGCCTGCTTCTCGCCGTAGAGCGCTTCATCCGATTGGAAGAGGAACACCGTTCGCCAGCCGCGCAGGACATCCTGCCCCTTTTCGCTCATCAGCCACACATCCGGCGCTTCAATCGCCAGCGGGTAGACGCCATAGCGCGAATAGGCGGAATACGCATTGGCGATATTCTCCTGCAAGTCCTCCACCGTCACGTTCAACAGCGTCACCTGCGGAACGTGCATCACAATGCCCGCGCCGCGGCTCTGCGCATACCGCAGCACCTCGCAGAAACGCTTCATCGCCGGATAATCGGCATTGGCGTAAATCGGCATGACACACAGGACGTACGGCACATTTTCCGTCTCGAGCATCTCCACCAGCGACTCCGGGTCGGCAAACGGATAAATGCGGTCAAGCACGAGATACTGCCCGTACGCAGTCGGAGAATTTTTGTAGGGCCACAGCCACGTTTGCAGCAGCGTTGAGAGGAACGCGCACTGTGCTTCCTGCGACGGGTCAAAATACGCCAAATGGGTGATGTTTCCCGCCGTTTGGCAAAGCGGAAATGCCTGCGCACCGACGAAAATCTGTCCGCCGAGCGATTCGCCGCTTTTCTTCATCAGCAGAAGCGAATTGCCGGAAAGCAGCATATCGTTCGCGGCGTTTGCCTGCGTCTGCAAGCGCAATGTCAGTGAACCTTCATGTACCTGCGTTTTCGTCAGCTCCGCCAAGCCGCCCGCGCCGATGACAAACACAGGCAGTTTGCTCTCCTGAATCGCCAGCGCCACCGACGCATTCAGCGCCCGATTCGGGTCGGTGCAGATGATGACGGCGGTGTACCCGTCGGTGTCCGGCACATCCTCGCTGCTGGCAAACGTGCATATCCAGCTGGAATAGAGCGCGAATCGCCGCAGGACGTCCGTCGCCGCTGCGCTCGTCTCACTTGTCTGCTCGTCGTTCAAAATCAGCAGACGGGTCACATCCGCGCGCGCCTGTGCGGGTATCAGCAGAAGCAGCAGCCCCGCCGTCAGCGCCAGTACCCACGCTTTCGCCTTACACATCATACGCCAGCTCGCTCTCAACAGCTTTCTTGAACGCCATCATGTCCTTGCCGAAATGCTCGTCGTACTCCTTGCAGGCAAAGCGCAGATCCATGTGCGTCCCGCGCTCCAGAATGCCGTCAAAAGCATCCTCCTTCGTCACCGCTGCAATGATACGGCTGCGGACATAGGCGCTGTTTGCCTCATTGGATGTCAGCAAAATCGCCATCGTGCCATGCTCGTCAATGCAATAGACCTTATCCTCTACGCGCACGCTGTCCATCACCAGCTCCGCCAGCCGCTTGCGCAGTTGGATATAGCGGCTGTGGGACAGCATCCCGCGCAGTTCACTTTCGTAGCGCATCTGGATAATCATCAGCGAAATCGGCAGATGGTTGCGGACGCAGTAGCCCGTCATCATCTGCGCATCGCGATACATGGCGCGCAGGTTGTACAGCTCCGTCACATCGTCCACCAGCACCTGTTCATCCACCTGACGGCGCAGCAGCTTGTTCTCAGCATTGACGTGGCGCATACTGCGGGAGAAGAGCGCCGCCGCGCCCGATCCCAGCAGCGGCAGTACAGTCACAAAATAATCTGTCAAGTACACCGTTTCGCCCACGGCATAAAAAGAATACAGCTTAGAACCCGTCTTCATAAGCGATGAAGCAGCACAGCGGCACCTGCAATGCGG
>ENA-OPAV01002437-OPAV01002437.1-human-gut-metagenome-genome-assembly--contig:-NODE-2437-length-10315-cov-3.016472_pt1 | contig 10315 bp, 9 predicted proteins | sample MGYA00241056_ERZ501428 | MGnify/ENA primary metagenome ERZ501428 (study PRJEB25962, sample SAMEA2042621) | human gut metagenome | biome: human gut; feature: human-associated habitat; material: faeces... | reverse complement strand
CTTAATAACTCCAATTATGGAGAATTAAGCGGTCATTATTATATATTAAAACACTGGCTGCCAGAGCATAATAAGATAAAATATATTGGATTTGGGCATTATAGAAGAATATTGGCAGTTACTAACACTTTACAAAAACTTGACAGCCCTGTTTCAGATAGAAAAATGCAAAAGCTTCTAAAAAAAACAGAAGAAAGTGAAATTTTAAACTTTATTGAAAATTACGATATAATTTTACCTGAAAAATTTTCTTTTAATTGTAACATTGTTCAACAATACTGTGATTCTTCCCATCCTTTAGAAGATTTCGAGGCAGCAATAAAAATCATAAAAGAAAACTATCCTGAGTATATTGAAGCTACAGAAAAATATTTAAATGGAAATAGTGGCTACTATTGTCTTAATTTCCTGATGAGAAAAGATTTATATATCAAATGTATTTCCTGGATATTTGATATTTTATTTAAACTTGAAGAGGAGAGAAAAGAGATATGGGTTAATTATACAGAATATTGTAATATAAGAACGCCTGCATACATCGCAGAAAGAATTATAAATATATGGCTGATACATAATATAGGACACTACAACTTAAAAGTAAAAGAAACTAGAAATATTTTTCTGGAAACAGAAGAAGTTTTTCTACAGCATAAACCTAAGACCTTTAAGTATTTTCTTAAAAGATTTAGGCTTATGCTGAAATATTATCTAATAGACATCCATTTAAGAAATACAGAAAATGTATATTCTATAAAATTTATTCAAAACGAACTCTTGGAAACTCTAGCTTATTACAGAAATAACTAATGCAGTTTAACAAACATGTTCAAAAATTTCTCTTTTAGATTTTTTCTACGTTTAGTCAGTTTTTTAATGTCATAAACTTTCCAAATATTATTCAACATGTCCAAAATTTCATCTGTACTCAATTTCTCAGGCAGCAAATCTTTTCTTTCTGAATTTACTTTTGTCCATGAATACAGCCAGTGGCAAAGATCTTTTGTAAAGTTCTCGTATACATCTGCCGGGAATTTATATTTACCATTTTTAATTTTATATTTAAACTTAAAATCGTAATCGTTGAAAAAACGCAGTAATTCCTCTGTTATGCCAAGAAGATAAGGCTGTGAATGATATGTAATAGGCAGAGGCGTTTGGTAAATATCAACATAAGTTGCATCTAAATTTTTCATTTCATCTATAAGGAGCTGCATATACAAAATATCCTGAGAGCGGTTTAGGCAGATTGTTCTAACCCCATCTCTGCAAAATAAAACATTGTGCATGCTTGTTCCAGAGGTACCGGCAACAATATCAGCCCCTTTCATTAAAGATATTTGTGATTTTATAGAAAGAGTTTCCGGATATATAACCTTAAATCCTTTGTTTGAAAAGGCTTTCTCAATAATTTTCTCGCCTAAAGTAGGAACCTCCGGATTGTAGTTTGCTCTAGACAAATAAATCTTTTTATATTCTGCGGGTTTAATATCAGCGGTAATTTCATTTAAAATATCCTTAAAACTTTCATGGTAATAATCGTGATACCTGAAAGCTGGTTCAGGAACTATAATACGTTTGAACCTTAAGGGTTTTGTTACCCGGATAATTTGTTCATCCTTCAAGCCGAATAATCTTAAAAAATCGATAAAAGTATTATCAGATTTTGAAATAAAGCATACTTTTAAGCTGCGCTTCTTAATTAAATACCACAGGCGTCCGAGAGAATCCGACAAAAAATGCCCGTAAAAGTCCCAAAAATATCCGAGCCAAACAACCTCTTCATCAATAATATCAATATTTTCGGAGAAGGGGGGGGGGCATCTCCACAAATAATCGAAGTATTACCTGCAAAATCGCAATGCGTTGTGAATGAAAGCTCAACCGGTTTCATATGGCAATCCAAGACACACCCATAGACTTTTACTTTATCATCTTCTTTTGGAATACAAGGATAAACAACACCATCGTCTACAACTTCGTATGAAAGATTAGCCTTCTTAAGCCTATAGTTATTAACCGATTCAAAACCTGCAATCATTTCAGGTTTACAGTAAAATTTTCTTTGCATACTCATTATTCAAAAATATGCCGCGTCTCGGAATCGAACCAAGGACACAGGGATTTTCAGTCCCTTGCTCTACCAACTGAGCTAACGCGGCATATCTAACCTATATTAAATTAACAATCATTGACCTTTCAGCCACGTTTATAATTATAACTGCTAAAGATTTCAAGTCAAGAAGAATTATTATCTAATATAGCAAAAATTTTTATTTTTGCGACTTACAAGTAATATGAAAATACAACCATATAACACAGGGTTACCCATATATCAGCATGTAACTTTCAGAAGTAATAAAGAACTAAAACCGGATAATGCAGATAAAAATTTGATTGAATACGAAAAGAATAATTTTATAAGCGGTATTTATTATACAGATATGCTCAATAAGGAAAACAACGATTACTGCTGCAAAAAGATTGATTATTACATGAATGATCCGTCGTTAAATACTTATAATTCAAAAATTCCTCAGAAAAAATATGACGAACTTCCTTACAAATTTGCTGCAATCGTAAAAAAACTGGAAAATCAACATGCTGATACAATTATAAAAAATAAAATACCTGAGCTTTTTAAAAACACAAACATAAAAAACCTTACTGATTCCTTAGACACATTAGCATACATCATCAGAGATAACCCAAAACACTTCAGAAATGACGATATAACACTCGTATTAGGCAACGACAAAGTTAATTTGGAATATATAGGTTCAGGCTGCAACAGCTCTGTTTTTAAGCTTAGCAAAGAAAACACTGCTCCTGTTGCAATGAAAATCTATAAGAAACCTGAAGATATAACCAGCTTTAGCATCTTTGGAGAACTTGGGTTATATCAGCAGTTAAAAAATGAAAAAATAAGCAATATTCCGGATCTATATCTTGCTAATCCTGTATCAGTCAAGGTAGTAGACAACACCAAAAATTACGATACTATATGCGATGTTGATAACCTGAAATATTTTGATGGTTACAAAGGGGCATGGGCAATAGTTGAATATATAACCCCGGACACTCCTGTTAAACCCGGCATATCTCTGCATGAATGGTTAAAAAAGAACAGCCTGTATCATATTGATACAAGCTGTGACAATTGTATTGGAGCCTACATTGTAGATTTAGGCGGTATAACAAGTTAAACAGTTATTGCGGACCTAAATATAATGTTACGTTTCTTCCTTCAAGCATAGGCTTCTTTTCTATAACCATAGGCTCGTCTTTTAAGTCCTCTACAAAGCGGTTTGCAAGGTCAAAAGCAAGATTTGAGTGCTGCATTTCACGCCCTCTCATCATAATAACAATTTTTACTTTATTACCCTGAGCAATAAATTTTTGAATATTCTTAATTCTGACCTGATAGTCATGAGTGTCAATTTTATATCTTATCTTAACTTCTTTAACATCAACCGTATGCTGTTTTTTCTTCGCCTCTTTAGCTTTCTTTTCCAGCTCATATTTATATTTGCCGTAATTTAAAATCTTTGCAACCGGGGGTTCCTGGTTAGGGCTTATCAAAACTAAATCTAAATCTGCATCATATGCCATTTTCAAGGCTTTTGATGTTTCTATAATTCCATGGTTTGTACCATTTTCATCAATTAAACGGACTTCTTTTGAACGAATACGCTCATTCATAATTGCTTTATCTTTATTGTCCCTTGTTCTGTTATCGTTAGCTATTGTTGTGTCTCCTATATTATTTTACAAATAGATATTAGCACAAGCATAGAAATTTCGCTATATACCTGAAAAAAAATTTTTGTAACAAAATGTTAAAACATATTTATATATCCCTAATATATGCTTCTTGTAAGGGTTTAGGACTAAATAAGGCTAAACAGCCCGTTAAAGTTTTAACCATGACAAACCGATAGATAAAAATGTAAGACGGAAAAAACTAAATAGGAGTATGATTTATGAAAACACAAGCCCCGCAAGAAGAGATGATCGGAATGAACGTTCTTGAAGCACTACAGCGAGAAATGAACATTGAAGAACGTCCGGCAATTTCTATGGAAATTCCGATTCAGCAAATGTTTGACGAGTTTTTGGTATTTGTATCAAAGTCTGACTTTGAATAGTCAAAGAAAAAAGTTTTACAAAGGGTTAACTATAAAAGTTAGCCCTTTTTTATTAGTTACAAATTATTAAATTGTAAAACTGTATAGTACAATGTCGATATACAATGAGTTATTATTGTATTAAGATAATAAGGGTTGATAACGAGGGCTTATGACATGAAAAAATCAGCTATTGTACTAATCAGTATTCTTGCACTATCGCAGCCTGTTTTCGCAGACTTTAAAGAGCATTTTGATCTTGGACAGCAGTACCTTTCTAATTACCAGTATTCCGGAGCGGTAACTGAATTTAAAAATGCGTTAAGAATTAATTATCTTGATAATTCTGCCAGAATAGGGCTTATCAACTCTTATCTTGCACGCGGAGCATACTATGCAAATAATGAAAAGAACTGGGAAAAGGCGGCAGACGACTATAGAAGCGCACTGTTTTATATGCAGTATTACCCTACAGCAGAAGCTGCAAGAAATTCCGTACAGGGCATAGGGCCGGTACAGAGTAATTTAAGTAAATGCCTGTCCATATCAAAGTTTGACACAAACCCTTCATCAAGATTTGCCAAAGCCAAACAATTACGTGCAGAAGGGAATTTTGCAGCAGCGGCTTACGAATTTAATCAGTCGCTTGGAGATAAAAATTACATAAAAGACAGCTATACTCAGGTAGGTGACATTATGAAGCTGCTGGGGAATGACCCTAAGGCGGCAGAATATTACAGAAAAGCGATTTCTGTATCTCCAACAGATGTTTCGCTTAGATTATCCTACGCAAAACTGCTGGACAAACTCGGACAGGAAGAACCGGCTGTCGAAGAGTATAATTACATATTAACAAAAAGCTCTGATAACAAAGACGTACTTTATTCTTTAGAGAGAATTTATAAGAAAAAGCTTGAACAAAATCCATCAGATGCTGATTTAATCTCTAATCTCGGGGCAATTCTTCAAAAACAAAACAAATTGGATGAGGCACTTGCATACTATAAAAAAGCTGAACAGCTTGACCCTTCCAATATAAATACGCGAATAAATGTAGGTACTCTTTACCAGCAGAAAGGCGATTATAAGACTGCAATAGTAGCATATGATTCTGTTCTAATTCTTTATCCGGATAATGTTAATGCAAACCTGTTTAAAGCTCAATGCCAGGCTGCACTTGGAGAGGATAAAGAAGCACAGCAAACTTACAGAAAAATTCTTGCAATGGATCCTTCCAATACTATTGCCCAGAATGAACTTTTTAACAGTGCAAAAAACACAATGACAACAGCTCAGTTTATAGATTATGTAAAGAAAAATTCAAACGGAGCCGATACAACCGGAATGCTCTACGACTATGCACTGAAATTGCATAAAGAAGGGAAGCTTGCTGACGCAATTCTTTTATATAAAGAAGTCTTAGGTAAAGACACCACAGGTGAAATTTATACTAACCTTGCGATAGCACAAGGGCAGATGAAAGATTTTAACACTGCTATAGCAACATTAAATACTGCAAAAACAAAATTTCCTGACAATTCGGAAATTCTTACAGCAATGAAGTCAATAAGCGATGAAGCTGTAGGAACACAGCTTGATAAAGCCGCAGAGTTCTTTAACAATAAGGATTACAAAAATGCTATCGCTGAATATTTAAAAATTCAGCCTGCAACTGTTGATTCTATGCTTGGGGTTGCTTCTGCATACCAGAATATGGATGATTACCCTAATGCAATAGAATATTATAAAAAAGCTCTTAATCTGAAACCTACAGATACTGATATAGCTTATTATATCGGTGCGCTTTACTCAGATACAGGGAATTATACTGAAGCTGAGAACTATTTAAACAAAGCGCTTACATTAAATAAAAACAACCAGAATGCCAAAGAGCTTCTGGCATCAATAAAAGATCAGAATAACAGCCTTACACTCGATAATGCAATCAAGCTTTACGATGAGCAAAAATATGACGAAAGCCTTGAACTGCTTAACAAAGTACTTTCTTATAATAATCAAAACGCCTATGCTCTTTACTACAGAGGCATGATTTATGACACAAAGAAACAATTGAATGAAGCAATAGCAGATTTCAAAAATGCTCTTGCTCTTAATGCTTCTGACTTAACAATATTAAATTACATGATTGCAGCAGATTATGATACACTTGGAAAATATAAAGAAGCATACTCATACTACACAGCATATGCAGCTTCAAATGTGCCTGATGACGAGTACAAGCAGTATGCAAAGACAAGAGCCGAAGAATTAAAGCAATATGCAGGAAAATAAAGAAAAAGTAACACAGTTAATACAAAGCAAAGTTTCGCTTGCCCCTATGGCAGGTATAACAGACTATGTACTAAGAAGCCTTGTTAGAAAATATTCAAAAAATTGTCTTCTTACAACGGAAATGATAAGCTCTGAATTTCTGGCACAGGTAAAAGGCGGTGATATTGTAAAAAGAAATGAAGACCATTCACCGGTTTCATACCAGATAAGCGGACACAAACCGCATTTAATGAGGGCAGCAGCAGAATATCTTACCCCTATGGCAGATATGATTGATATAAATATGGGATGCCCTGTAAATAAAGTTGTAAAAGGTCAGGACGGATGTGCACTTATGCGTACTCCGGAGCTTGCATCAGATCTTGTGAAAGCTGTAAAAGACGGTACTGATAAACCTGTCAGCGTAAAATTCAGACTAGGGTACACTTTTGATGAACTTAATTATGTAGAATTCGGTCAGAAAATGCAGGAGGCAGGTGCTGAATTTATAACAATTCATGGACGGACACGCTCACAGTTATATTCAGGCAATGCAGACTGGAAGATGATTAGAAAATTAAAAGAAAATGTTGACATACCTGTATTTGCTAACGGCGATGTTATTTCAATTGAAACAGCAGAGCAATGTCTTGAACAATCCGGTGCGGATGGAATAGCTATAGGACGCGGAGTTTTAGGCGATCCTACATTATTGTTCAGAATTGAAAATTTTATCAGGACAGGAGAAAGACTTCCTGTTCCCCCGATAGAAGAACGAATTGCTATGCTAAAATGGCATCTTGATGAAGAAATTAAGCTTCGCGGGGAAAAAGTAGGAATAAAATTTTTCAGAAAATTTTACCCTTATTACATAGCAGGAATGAAAAATGCCGCAAAAATCCGCTCAGTGCTTGTTACCGAAGAAAATTACGACAATATCATGAAAACACTAAACCTTATTCCGGCAGCTTGTTTCTAATTACCTGCCAACCTGGTTTCTGCCATTGTGTTTTGCATTATACAGACGCTTATCAGCAGCTTCAATCAATTCTGATGCAGTATTTCCGTCATAAGGATAAGTCGAAACGCCCAGGCTTATGGTTACGGTAACCTCCTTATCTCCAATAAGCCTGAATTTGTTATCAGAAACACGTTTACATATTTTTTCAGCAGTTGAATATGCGACATCCTTGCCGGTATTAGGAAGAATAATACTCATCTCTTCACCGCCATAGCGGCATACAATATCTGTAGCACGCACATTACGTTTTAAGGTTTGGGCTACCTGCCTTAAAACAGCATCCCCTGCCTGGTGCCCAAATGTATCATTAAACTTCTTAAAGAAATCTATATCAAGAATAATAAGAGAAAACTCTGTTTCATACCGCTTTGAATTTTCAATCTGCATACGCATCTGTTCCTGAAAATATCTGTGGTTATACAAATCAGTTAAACCGTCGGTTGTTGCAAGTTTGTACTGCTGTTCAAAATCTCTTGATTTGATAAGATATTTTACAATAAATGCAGAAATAAAAGCTATCACTGCAAGAAGAAGCGGGTAAACCATTTCAATCCAGAGATTTCCGAATTTCATTGCATAATACCCTGCAAGAATATATATTACATAAACAGACAAAGACGCAAGAGAAGCGACAAAAGCGGAAGAAACTCTCATTACAATAAAACCGGTAATCAAAGCCATTATAATACCGGCTAATATTGTGTAAGTCTTATCCATTTTACGTATAAAATTATTATCAAGTATATTATTTACATATGTTGCCTGAACTTCAACCCCGGGATAAGTTCTGCTGACAGGAACAGTCTTTATATCAAAAAGACTTGATGCGGTTGTTCCAAAGTAGATTATTTTATTATGGAAGTCAAAACCTTCATCTTTCATCTCTCCGTTAACAATTTTAATCAGTTTATACATAGGTATATGCTGATAAGTAGCGGTTGAGCCATACCAGTTCAATATAGCGCCGCCGTTTTCATCAAGATAAATTTTTCTGTCGCCCAGAAGCAGATTAGAATTACTGTCTATAATAAATTTATCAGGTGAGTATCCTTCAACCGACTTTATATAATCCATTCCGACTTTCAAACCCAATTGCGGATAATATTTATCATAATATTTAACAAATACCGGCATAGATCTAAGGATGCCGTCATCAGCGCGTGAAACGTTAATCATCCCCACATTAGAAGTTATATCCAAAATACCCTTCAATATAGAACGGCAGTTTGTAAATGTAAGGTTTGAAAAATCTATTTTCCTGGAATGGTTTTCTACATTAACACTCAGTTTTTCCGGCAGAACCGGCGGAATTCTTAAGTCTTCCGGCTGGTTATCAAGATTCATTGCAGTATAGACGTTGTTATATTTGCCAAAAACATCAATCAGTGCATTATCGGCTTCAGGTCTGCTTTTAAATGATTTGACAAACATCAAATCAAAAGCAATACTGCGCGGATTTTTACTTTCAAGGTAGTCAACCAGCTTTGCATAAATATCTCTAGACAGCGGCCATTCACCGTACTTATCAAGAATATATTCATAACTAGCCTCATCAACTGCTACAATTACTATATCTTTATTTGCAGACTTTGAACCGGCATTAATCATAACATTCTGCCTCAAATCAAAAGTCCTGTTTTCTATCACATTAATAAAAGCATTGAAATTTGCACTTTTAACCGTTGCAAAAATTACAACACAAAACAATAATAACCAAATCGAATATAATATTTTTTTAAGCATAATAAATTATCCCAAATCTACATTATCAGTATAATTGATATTAGAAGATTTGGCAACAAAATTTTTAACGATGAAACGTTTTTCAAGAATAAAGTTATTTAATTTCAATATTTCAGTTGAATAAGAAAGCTCATCAGGATTTTTAAGATAACGGAGCAAACATTGTTCGTGTAAATTCATATTATTTAAACCACCTATAAAATACGCTCATCAGCAACAGTTTTATTATTACAAAACGGCTAAAATAACACATCAACTTTTCATATAATATTGAAGAGATTTTCTCATGCAAACAGAGGATACATTAAAAACGGGCAGTATAATAATGCCCGAATGTTATTAAAAGTCCACCTTTTGATCTTTTTGATAATCAGAATATTCAAACTCCTCATTACCGCTTAATATACTTATAAGAGAGTTAGAACCATACATACCTCCGTCAGGTCTTATTTTGTTGCGTAAAACAGTTACTCCGTATACATCTCTACCGTACTGATTAGGTTTTTGGGGTCCGTTAGCATCAAACTTCAGGTAAGCACATCCAGAAGAAGTCCAAGTTTCAGTCTGTATAGTTCCGTCAGGATTTTTTATCGGACGACCGTATTCATCTGTTTTATTTCCAGTGACAACAGCACTGCAACCTTCTCTGCGGGCATTTGATATAGTTATGACAGCACCATCTGCCAAAATAAGTCTTGGGGCATTATCATCGTAAAAAGATGTTGTATTGTTCTCGTCAAGTCTTAGCGTTGCATATTTAACCTGATAATAAAATTTTGAACACCCCTTTTGGGATCTATTCTCACACAGCTTAGCGCCGTTAAAATACTTTTTAAGATTTTTGGCAGCTGCAAAATTATCATCCTGGGAATTGAAAATAACAGAGTTATCACCAACAACACCGTTATCTGCCTGCGCAGCAATCAAAGCATTATTTAAGACCGAATAAGTCTTTTTTACTCTTGAAATTAATTCCTTATCTTGATTTTTCTGAATAAGAGAAGGAAGGGTCATGCTTGCTACCACACCAATTATGCCAAGGGTTATCAATACCTCGGCTAACGTAAAACCTGGTTTAACAGCTCTTTGTCCGACGGCGCTAAATGGCTCGATGCCTGTACCAATACCGGTTATGGAGCTTAAATTACCTTGCCCC
>ENA-OPAV01002429-OPAV01002429.1-human-gut-metagenome-genome-assembly--contig:-NODE-2429-length-10339-cov-2.772657_pt1 | contig 10339 bp, 8 predicted proteins | sample MGYA00241056_ERZ501428 | MGnify/ENA primary metagenome ERZ501428 (study PRJEB25962, sample SAMEA2042621) | human gut metagenome | biome: human gut; feature: human-associated habitat; material: faeces... | reverse complement strand
AGCATGATGTCCCACTTTTTCCACGCTTTTAGGTATAATAACCTTTTCAAGCGATTTACATCTGTAAAATGCATTTTCACGAATTTCCGATACAGGTTTACCGTCAATAAATTCAGGAATGCAAATAATTTCCGGTTCTCCTTCAAATCCTGTTATAACCGCCTTATCATTGCATATAATATAATTTAAAGTTTCACAGTATGTATCCGCACTTGCCGGACCATTGCATAACGCCGCCGATAATACCGCCGATATGACAGCGGCAAACATTCTGTTCTTTTTCATAAGCTGCTCCTTTACAGTTAAATGATCAACACTTTTTTAAGACATCGTTGTTTAACGGTCGCCTTACCATAATTTTAAATCCGGAAATATTAATTGTAAATCAGTTTTTCATCGTAATTTCTCGACTGATACTTTATAGAAATATTTATAACCGATCAAATATTCATACTAATTTCCATTTTGTAGTTACTTTTTAATGTTTTTTGCAAAAAATGCTTATTTACAATTTATACATAATTTATTAACAAAAAATTAATAATATTATTGTAAAGTTTTTGTGTATATATCTTTAAATAAAGAAAATTGGAGTAAATATGAATAAATTTAAATTATTTGCTGGAATTACAGCAATTTGTCTTTTAACGACCGGTTGTGCTGAAAACGAAAATATAAGTCAGTCAACATCAGAACAATCATCGTCCGTATCAGAAATGGAATCTTCATCACAGTCTGACAAAAATCCGAATATACTCAGCGATGAAAAAAATCCCCTTACAGGCGAATACGGTTTCAATGAAAACGCCGTCGGAAAAAGACCTGTTGCCGTTATGGTAAGCAATATAAAGGCTGCGCTTCCGCAGTATGGCATTGACGAAGCGGACATAGTTTATGAGCTTCCTGTTGAAGGCGGAATAACAAGGCTTATGGCAATCTATGCGGACTATACAAACGTTCCGGACGTTTGTTCCGTAAGAAGCTGCCGATACTACTACCCTCTTATTGCTTATGGTATGGATGCAATTTACTGTCACTGGGGTTCGGACAAAACAATCGCCCTTGATACCTTGAATTACCTTGATATAGACAGATTTGACGGAAATGACAATTCGCTTGGTTACGGTACAGTTTTTGAACGTGATGAAGAAAGAGCTGCCTACTACGATACCGAACATACCGGATGTCTGAGGGGGTCAAGACTTGCCGACGCCATTGAAGATATGGGATACAGAACGGATATCAATGAAACCAATGAATCAGGCGCATTTATATTCAACAGTCCTGACTCTCCGAAAGAACCTGACGGTGCAGTCTGCATGACAGCACAGCTTAATTATTCCGGTGACTACTACAGTACATTTGAATATGACAGCAGCAATGAAACATATTTTAAGTATCATTCCGGTTCTCCTCATAATGATGGTGTAACGGGAAATCAGCTTGAATTCAAAAATGTCATAATCCTTGCAACATCAATCTCAACTCGAAGCGACGGAAAGCTTATGGATATCGGTCTTGAAAGCGGAAACGGCTATTATGTTTCTATGGGAAAAGCACAGCCTATAACCTGGTCAAAAGACTCTGACGACAGTCCTATAAAGCTTTATGACGAATCCGGAAATGAAATTTCTATCAATGCCGGAAAAAGCTATATAGGATTTATCAGCGAAAATAATATTTCAATAGAATAATTTCTGACTATTGACAAATAAAATTTCATATGATATAATGCACATGAAGTATAAGAGATTTGAGGTGAAAAGATGCGCAGAATTTCTTGTTAATGGATTTTGCATAACAAAATATTTTTATGTACTGCAAAAACAGTATAGTTTTGTTATGCCATTACAGGAAAGCTGCATATCTTTATCTTCACATATAAAACCATACCTGAATCTGTCTTGATGCAGGCATAATTGTGAGCTATAGGATATTACTTTCCTGTAGCTATTTTTATTTTCAGGAGGTAATTTATATGTCGATTATAAATGTAACAAATCTTACTTTTGCCTATAACGGCATCTATGATAACATTTTTGAAAATGTCAGCTTTCAAATAGATACTGACTGGAAACTTGGCTTCACCGGCAGAAACGGCAGAGGAAAAACAACATTTCTGAATCTGCTGCTTAAAAAATATGAATACAGCGGAACTATTTCATCAAGTGTCCCTTTTGAATATTTTCCATATGAAGTCACAGACAATGAACAGCTTACAACAGATGTAATTTCCTCTGTTTGCTATGACTTTCAGCAATGGCAGCTTATGCGTGAGCTAAATTTACTGCAAGTGTCAGAAGACGTGCTTTACAGACCGTTTAACACACTTTCCAACGGTGAGCAGACGAAAGTTCTTCTTGCCGCACTGTTTTTAAAAGAAAACAACTTTCTTCTTATTGACGAGCCTACCAATCATCTTGATGTTAATGCCAGAAAAATTGTCGGGGACTATCTTAATTCTAAAAAAGGATTTATTCTAGTTTCTCATGACAGAAATTTTCTTGATAGCTGCGTCGACCATATTCTGTCAATAAACAGAAATAATATTGAAATTCAAAGGGGTAATTTTTCGTCATGGCTTGCAAATAAGGAAGCTCAGGATAATTTTGAACGTAATGAAAATGAAAAGCTAAAAAAGGATATTAAACGGCTTTCAAATGCTGCTAAAAGAACTTCAGATTGGTCGGACAAAGCTGAAAGCAGAAAAATAGGATTTGATCCGAAAAAAGTTGAAAAAAACATTAACCGTCGTCCCATGCAGGCAGCAAAAGCAAAAAAAATGATGTCACGCTCTAAGCAGATACAATCACGACGTCAAAACGCCATTGAAGAAAAATCAAAGCTTCTTAAAAATACTGAAACCATAGACTCTTTGAAGATTTTTCCGCTGAAATTTCATTCTGACTACCTTATTTCCATCAAAAATATATCAATAAAATATGATGACAAAATTATTTGCGAAAACGTCAGTTTTCAAATAAATCAAGGAGACAGAATCGTTCTCAATGGTCAGAACGGCTGCGGAAAGTCAAGTATTTTAAAGCTTTTATGGGGCGATAATATCGAATACAGCGGTGAAATCATTAAAAATAATCAACTGAAAATTTCTTATATTCCGCAGGATACATCGTTTTTGTACGGCAGTCTGACTGAATACGCTGAAAATCATCAAATAGATGAAAGCCTTTTCAAGACTATTCTACGCAAGCTTGACTTTTCAAGAACACAACTTGAAAAAAATATAGAAAATCTAAGTGCAGGTCAAAGAAAAAAGGTACTTATTTCAGGAAGTCTTTGTCAACAGGCGCATTTATACATCTGGGATGAACCTTTGAATTATATTGATATTTTCTCAAGAATGCAGATTGAACAGCTTTTACTGACATTTAAACCAACATTGCTTTTTGTGGAACATGATAAGCAGTTCCAAGACAATATCGCCACTAAAATAATTCAAATATAACAAAAGGGCAGTTGTATTAAAATACAACTGCCTGCCTTTTGTCCCTTTTATATGAATATTTAACCCTATTATTGCAACTTTTGTATCACTTTTATCTGCAAATTTCCATTTCGTACTAATCGTCTCACCATAGACAGTAATTGTCATATATGTATCCATAGCAAAAAAATGACTTCCCCTGAGATTCTTTCTTCAGACTCCAATTCATCACGACCGGAGTATAGAAAGATAGAGTAGCAAAATGGATCAAGCACTATCAAAAACAAGAAAACTCGCTAATTTTATTAAGGCTATGTTTTTTATTGTTATCCCGCCGACCATTTTCAAACAATCAGTTTTCACTTATTGTCTTAATCCTTAAACTATGTATTGCCTCATAAATTTTACGGGCAATATATGGATTATTCATCGTATAAAGATGTATTCCATCAACGCCCTGTGTTATCAAATCAACTATTTGATCTATTGCATAGGCGATACCTGCGTCCCTCATAGCAATTGGATTATTTTCATAGCGTTCCATCATTGCCGCAAATTTTTTCGGAACTGAAGCGCCGCAAAGAGAAGTCATTCTTTCAATTTGCCTTTTATTGACTACCGGCATTATGCCTGCTTCTATGGGTACATTAATACCTGCTAACTGACAACGCTCTCTGAATGAATAAAAATAATCGTTATTGAAAAACAGCTGTGATATCAAGTGGTCTGCACCTGACTCAACTTTGATCTTAAGATTCTGAATGTCCTCAATTATATCTTTTGCTTCAATATGTCCTTCAGGATAACAGGCGGCAATTATATTAAAATCTCCCTGTGATTTAATGTAGGCGATCAGATCAGACGCATATTCAAAATCCCCTTGCACATAACCTTCATTCGGAATATCTCCCCGCAGCGCCAATATGTTTTCTATACCTCGTTCCTTCAATTCTTGAAGCTTATCGGAAACATCTTCTTTTGTCAGTCCGATACAAGGAAGATGAGCAACACTCTCAATGCCTAGGCTTTTGACTGCTGATGCAATCTTAAAGGTTTCGTTATTGTTTTTTCCGCCACCTGCACCGTATGTTACACTGATAAAATCCGGCGACAGCTTTTTTAATTCGTTAAGCGTATCATAAATTGTCCTGACATCAGCTGTTGGCTTGGGCGGAAACACCTCATATGACAAAACGATCTTTTTCTTAAATAACTCAGATATTTTCATTTCTCATTTCTCTCGCTGCCTGCACAAGATTTTTAAGACTTGCGGCAGTTTCGGATACTCCTCTCGTTTTCAGTCCGCAGTCAGGGTTTACCCAAAGCTTATCAGGACTAATCTTTTCAAGCATTTTATATAATGCAGATTTTATTTCGCTGACAGACGGTACTCTCGGAGAATGAATATCATATACGCCGGGACCGACTTCTGTCTTAAAATTATTTTCTTTCAGGGAATCAAGTATCAGCAAATCGGAACGGGAGGCTTCAAATGTAATAACATCTGCGTCCATATCATCGATCGCCTTTATAATATCTGTAAACTCACTGTAGCACATATGTGTGTGTATTTGTGTTTCCGGCTTTACTCCGCTGTGTACCAGACGGAATGCGGGAATAGCCCAATCAAGATATTCACAGTACCAATCGCTTTTTCTAAGCGGCAATTTTTCACGCAGAGCCGCTTCGTCCACCTGAATAATACGGATACCGTTCTTTTCTAAATCCAAAACCTCATCACGGATTGCAAGCGCTATCTGATATGTACTTTCTTTCAAAGAAATATCTTCACGAGGGAAAGACCAATTCAGTATCGTTACAGGACCTGTCAGCATTCCCTTCATCGGCTTTTCAGTAAGACTTTGAGCATAAACAGACCAATCAACAGTCATTGGCTTACTTCTGGAAACATCTCCCCAGATTATCGGCGGTTTAACGCATCGTGTTCCGTATGATTGCACCCAGGCTTTTTCGGTAAATAAATATCCCTTTAACTGCTCTCCGAAATACTCCACCATATCGTTTCTTTCAAATTCACCATGAACAAGTACATCAAGTCCTGTTTCTTCCTGTTCCTTAACACACTCAGCAATCTTATTACGGTTAAATTCAATGTATTCTTCCTCACTGATCTCGCCTTTCCTAAGAGAAGCACGATTTGCCTTTACATCGGCAGTCTGCGGAAAAGAACCGATCGTTGTTGTCGGGAAGGCAGGGAGATTAAATTCTTTTTTCTGTATTTCTTCTCTGACAGTAAATTCAGGAAACCTTGTAAAATCTTTTTCTCCGATTTTTGAAACTCGTTCCTGTACAGCGGGATCGCAGCAATCAGGTCTGTTTTCAAAAAGTGCAGCATTTGACTGAAAAACAGCTTCGTTATTATAGTCACATTCTGACAAAGCTTTAAGCTCGGCAAGCTCAATAAGCTTTTCTTCTGCAAAAGCAAAATGCTCAGCATACTTCTTAGGCAGTTTAGACTCATTTTTCAGTGTATACGGTACATGAAGCAATGAGCATGAAGTTCCGATTACTGTTTCAATACCTTTTTCTTTGAGACTGTCAAGCACCGCAAGCGTCTTTTTATAATTATTTTTCCAGATGTTCTTACCGTTTACAACTCCCGCAAAAAGAATCTTATCATTTGCAAAACCGTTTTTCTCTATAATTTCAACAGTTTTCTTTCCTTCTGTAAAATCAAGTCCGATGCCATCAAAATCAAGTGCAAGAATATTATTATAGCAGTCACGAACATCTCCGAAATAAGTCTGCACAAGTATCTTAACACCTTGCTTTGCAGTTAGAATCTCTTTATAAAGCTTTTCAAACAATACAATGTCTGATTCTGTTAGATCATGTACTAAATACGGTTCGTCAAACTGTATCCATTCAGCGCCAAGCTTATTGAATTCTGCAAGCAGTTCAGAATATACTTTGATAACAGAATTCGAATAATCGTCAGCCGTTTTGTTTCCTGTATATCTAAGAAGCTTTAAAAAGGTAAACGCACCGATTATAACCGGTTTTGTCTGCACACCCAGCGCTTTCGCTTCTTCAAATTCGTCAAACGGCTTTGTACCGGCAAGTTTGATTTCGATACTGTCATCAATTTCAGGAACCATATAATGATAATTAGTATTAAACCATTTTTTCATTGCCAGTGCTTTTACATCTCCTGCCTCTCCCTGATATCCTCTTGCCATAGCAAAATATGTATCAAGAGCTGACAATCCCAAAGAGGAGTAGCGGCTTGGTACTATATTAAATAAAACCGCCGTATCCAGCATATTGTCATAAAATGAAAAATCATTTGACGGAATAAAATCCAGTCCTGAATTCTTTTGGAGCAGCCACTGTGATTTTCTGATTTCCTTTGCCGTATTTTTAAGTTCTTCAGCAGAAATCTCTTTTCTGAAATATTTTTCAGTGGCAAATTTCAGTTCTCTTAAAGAACCTACTCTCGGATAACCTATTATTGAAGTACGCATATTTTTATCTCCTGACATTCAATTTATTTTCCAGGAACAGCAAAAAGCCTTTCCGTTACTTACTGATTACAGTATAGCATAGAAAGGCTGTTATGCGTTAATACTTCTTTTCAATAGTCAGTCATAGAATAAATCTATGACTGATATTCTGAAATATAGTTTTTCAGATGTTCCAGATATCGCTTACTGACAGCATTCAACGGTCTGTCCATAGGAGAAATATATCCTACTTCCATAGTTTCATTACTCTCAAGCGGAATAGATACAATATTTGTACCATTCAAATCACTGCTCAGAATCCCCGAAGATATTGTGTAGCCGTTTAATCCAATCAAAAGGTTGAAAAGAGTTGCACGGTCAGTAACAATAATACTTTGAGGACTTTCTTCAGTACTGTGAAGTTCTTCGGAATAGTAAAAAGAATTATTTATACCCTGTTCATAAGTCAGTCTCGGAAATGCCTTCAGATCATCAAGGGTAACAGTATTTTTTTCTGCCAGAGGATTTTCACTGCTTACAAAAACATGAGGCTTTGCCGTAAACAATGATGTATATTTTAAATCGGCATTCTGCAAAATCCGTAAAATCACTTCTCGGTTAAAGTTGCTTAAAAACAATATGCCGAGTTCACTTCGGGATGTCCTTACATCTTCAATAATATCATGCGTTCTTGACTCACGCAATGTAAATTCATATTTGTTTTTGCCATATTCCTTTACCAGTGCTACAAAGGCATTTACTACAAATGCATAATGCTGAGATGATACTGCAAAAACACGGCGGACAGTATCTTTCTGCTTATACTGCTGTTCTAAAAGCTCCGCCTGTTCCATAACCTGTCTTGCATATGACAGAAATTTTGAGCCGTCCTCGGATAAATACACTCCTCTATTATTACGATAAAATATCGTAATGCCCATTTCCTTTTCAAGCTCTGACACTGATTTGGAAAGACTGGGCTGTGCCACAAGAAGCTTTCCTGCCGCAGAAGTAATCGAACCGCACTCTGCTATCGTTATAATATATTTTAATTGCTGTAAAGTCATTCAATTTCATTCCCATATTTATTTCTTTAGTTTTAAGTATACCACATACAACTTTTATAATCAAGTAACACCAACAATTAAAGAGCCGCACTGCGGCTCAACGATTTATTAATTATGACAAAATTGCTTCACTATACCGCAAGCCATATAATCACCCATTTCAAGCGCTTCCTTTTCTATAGATTCAAAAATTTCTATGTCCTTCGGATATTCTTTTTTCAGTCTTAACCCTGCTTCTTTTTCTGTCATATTTAAATGACTGTACATCATATCCCGCCATTTCTGCTCACACCAATAAGGATTGATAACTGCTAAAAACTCTGCAATATTGTCCGCATTGGCATACCATTTTTTGCGCAGATCATCGGCTTTTGATGTATTCATATTCTTATCGGCATTTACAAGATCGCCTGCAATCTGCAAATGTTCAGTCAACAATTTTTTAAACTCGTCTGCTTTTTTCTCACCGTAAAATAATTTAAGAACTTCAGCGAAATCTCCCGGATTTTCTAACAGTCTGTTTGTAACATACTTTAAATCCTGAAGTTTTTCCGCAGTACTGATTATAAAAAAGCGAGTCCAATAAACATGCTGAGACCATAGTTTGCGCATAATATTGATGATTTCCTGATGATTGTAAAAACATGATTTTCTCATATACATTCTCCTTGCATTGTAATTTTCAGCTATATATCATCATATGTCAATGAGTTTTTATCGGTTACCTTACGCCGCTAGGATTCAGACTCAGCGGATCATTAAATAACGCATATAAAATTATGATCCTATGAGTTTTTTAATTAAAAAAGCAGACGCTTTAACTTTAGCGTCTGCTTTTGTTTAATCTGCAACTTTTTATTTAGAATTTACAGTATATGAAACTGATAAAGGATCTATTCTTGTAGTAGAATTTGAATAAACTTCAAAATGAAGATGTGCTCCGGTTGAATGTCCTGTCGATCCTACTGTTGCTATTTTCTGACCATTATAGACATACTGATTTACTGAAACATTTATTGTGGAACAATGGGCATATCTGGTTTTTGTTCCATCATCATGCTGAATTACAACATAGTTTCCGTATCCTCCGCCGCAGCCGCATGAATAATTTTTACCATAATTATGTGTACATGAAGTACAGACCTCTATTACCTTGCCTGCCTTTACCGCAATAATCGGCTTACCTGAAATTCCCGAAGAAGATATGTCAATTCCATTGTGCATTGTTCCGTTTCTTAAACCATAAGAACTTGTTATATTGGTGTAACCGGGAACTGGCCAGTCATACAGCTTATCGTTAGTCCATAATGTATTGAGAAAACCATATTTATTTTGGTTACATTTACGTATTTCAAGTTTTCCATTATCTGTAAGTATTAGCTTATACACATATCCGGACTGTGCTCCTACCGCTGTTTTAGAATACCATATTGCTTTATTGGCGCTGTCATATATAACTAAGTTACCGTCCTCCTGCATTTTTACAATTGAACCTTTAGTTGCCCTCAATGGTGAATCTGAAACAAATGTCCTGCTATTCCATAGAGGTATTTTAGTAGATGTTGAAATATCATATAAAACAAAATTTCCGTCTGTCTGAAATTCTGCCGTGTACTTACCGTTTGGCGATAACATTTTTTCTCCAACATTCAAGTTATTATGATAACTTATCTGACTTGTATTGTTCCATATCAATTGATTGGAATTCTTTGTATTTATTACATCAAGTCTGCCTGAATCATTTAAGCGAAGCTGATATTTATAGCCTGAAACTGCTCCTTTACATGTTTGGGACGCCCAGACTGCTGTTTTAGAAGAACCGTTCTGTCCGTAAATTACAAAATTTCCGTCTGTCTGCATTGTAGCAAAATATGAAGAAAATGCAGAAGTGTTGGTTGCAGAACACCATATAGCTTTACCGCTTTTATAAATAACAAAATTTCCGTCTCCCTGCATTACTGCTTTACAATTACCATTAGGAGAAAGAAGATAATTTCCTGCGCTTATCACTTTACCGCCGTCTATTACACTGCCTAATGATGAAGCTGCATTTACAGTAACATTTTCAAATACCGAAAAAAACGAAAATGATACAACAAATGCAATTATCAGACTTAAAAGTTTATTGTTTTTTATTTTTGTCATAAAACCACCTCAAATAATTAAAATAAATAATCATGATTATTTATTAATTATATATTATTAAATTCTAAATGTCAACTATTTCCAAAAAATATGTTGAAATAATGCTGAAATCGGTATGGTATATTCTTCTCTCAAATCGAAATACTAAAAATGGTGATTTTAATGATACGCAAGGTTTATGTTGAAGTTACTGCAAAATTTGATACGGAAGGGAACAT
>ENA-OPAV01002426-OPAV01002426.1-human-gut-metagenome-genome-assembly--contig:-NODE-2426-length-10375-cov-2.389535_pt1 | contig 10375 bp, 9 predicted proteins | sample MGYA00241056_ERZ501428 | MGnify/ENA primary metagenome ERZ501428 (study PRJEB25962, sample SAMEA2042621) | human gut metagenome | biome: human gut; feature: human-associated habitat; material: faeces... | reverse complement strand
GCTGCCACATAATATATCACAGGTTTCTGCCGGAGGATTACAGGGATTTGTTTAAATAAAAGCTTGACAAAAACATTTGGTGTGATAGAATTTACATTATCGTTGAGTGTTTTTGTGACATTGACCTGACGCTCAGCATTAATATGTAAAAAGCTGTGAAGACGAAGATTATACATTGTAACATGATTAACGTGACAGTGTATGATGAGTAGACAGATATATTTCCGACAGAGAGAGTGGGTCATCGGCTGGAAGCCTGCTTAAGGTTCAGATATCTGTCAAAGTTCCCGTCGGAGCTTCATTCCTGAAGGATTTCTTGTAGGGAGTGACGTATGTGCACGTTACGCATTAATTGAGTGCCCGGTATGTCCGGGAATCAGGGTGGTACCGCGAGATTATGCCTCGTCCCTCAGTAATGAGGGACGGGGCTCTTTTTTAGTGTATAAATCAGTCTCAAATCATAAGCAGATGTATGCCTGCATACACATCTGCTTATGATTTAGAGACGACAACGGAAATGAGCAAGCAGGCTGATAAGCCGGATTGCGAATTTGCGTGGCAATCGTGAGATTGCGAAGCAAGGAACGATTGCCGTTTATACACGTTAACACCGCGAACTTCATAGGAAAGAAGAAAAGGAGAAAAGACATGTTTAATGCAGATGAATTGAAAAAGAAATTCTTAAATGACATTGAGACAGCCCGATCAGAGAGCCAGCTCTCCGATGTATGGAAAACCTATCTCAGCAAGAACGGTTCCGTACAGGGACTTATGAATGGAATTAAGGAGGTTGCCAAGGAAGAGAAGAAGGCTTACGGTCAATTCGTAAATGAGGTTAAGAACTGGGTACAGGAAAAGTACGATGAGAAGAAGAAGGAGATAGAAGAACTCGAGCTTCAGCAGAAGTATGAGAGAGAGACTATCGACGTAACTGTTCCTGTTAAGACAAGACCTATGGGAAATCTTCATCCGCTCACAGCCGTTAAGTATGAGATGATTAACGTGTTTGCAGGAATGGGATTTGAGATTTTTGAAGGACCTGAGATAGAGGATGATGACCACAATTTTACAAGACTTAATGTGCTTAAGGATCATCCTTCAAGAGATATGCAGGATACATTCTGGCTCACCGACGATCTGCTTCTCCGCACACATACATCACCGGGACAGATTCGTACAATGGATGCAAAGAAGCCTCCTATCAAGGTATTGGTTCCGGGTAAGGTATTCCGTTCGGACTCAGATGCAACACATTCACCGATGTTCAGCCAGATGGAGGGTCTTGTTGTAGATAAGCACATCACACTCTGCGACCTTCAGGGAATGCTTGATGAGTTCGTTAAGAAGCTTTTTACGGGCGAAGTAAAGACGAGACTCAGACCTTCATATTTTCCGTTTACGGAACCGTCTGTTGAGGTTGATGTAAGCTGCTTTAAGTGCGGTGGATGCGGATGCTCACTCTGCAAAGGAACGGGCTGGATAGAGGTTCTTGGCGGAGGTATTGTTAACAAGAAAGTGCTTGAAAACTGCGGAATCGATTCCGATGAATATTCAGGACTTGCATTCGGTATCGGCATCGAGCGTATAGCAATGCTTAAGTATGGTATCAATCACATGGGTAAGCTTTTTGAGAATGATATTGATTTCTTAAAGCAGTTTAAGGCATAACAGCCGGAAATGGAGAATAGATATGAAAGTATTACTTAGTTGGTTAAAGGATTATGTAGATATAGATGTCACTCCGCAGGAGCTTGAGAAAAAGTTCTTTGGTGCAGGTTTTGAAGTCGAGGGAGTTGAATACCTCGGTGAAAATATTGAGAAGGTTTATGTGGGACAGGTCACTTCGATAGAGAAGTATGAGGGAACACACCTTTACATCTGTCATATTGACTGCGGAGAGCAGGGACATGACCATCTTATTTTGACGGGTGCGGACAATGTATTTCAGGGTGCCAAGGTTCCGGCATGTATAGTGGGAGCAAAGCTTCCTAACGGTATGGATATAACCCCGAGAAAGATGAAGGATATGATGTCCTATGGAATGCTCTGCTCAGGCGGAGAGTTAGGTCTTAATAAGGACTGGTATAAGGGAGCTGACGTAAACGGTATTATGATACTTGATGATGACGCTCCTGTCGGTGAGGATATCAAGACATACCTCGGACTTGATGATTATGTGTTTGATATATCAGTGACGGCCAACAGACCTGACTGCCAGTCGGTTCTCGGTCTTGCGCGTGAGGTTGCGGCTTTTCTTGGAAAGGAAATCAGGCTTCCCGATATGAGCTACACATGTGACAACGTTACCCGGCCTGAAATCAGCGTAACCGTTGAGAGTCAGGATATATGCCCAAGATATTTGGGGCATTATGTGTACGATGTTCAGTATAAGGAAGCTCCGCTTTGGATGAAGAGAAGACTTATAGCCGTGGGTCACAATGCAATCAATGCAATGGTTGATATCACCAATTATGTTCTCGTTGAGATTGGACAGCCTATGCATGCATTTGATCTTAATACTCTTGAAGGCTCATCAATTATTGTGAGAAGAGCTGAGGATGGAGAGAAGCTTGTTACGCTTGATGGCAAGGAGAGAGTTCTTACACATAACAATCTTCTTATATGTGATAAGGTAAGGGCAGTAGGACTTGCAGGTGTCATGGGTGGTCTTAACAGTGAGATTACCGAGAATACCAAGGAAGTTCTCTTCGAGTCAGCTAAGTTTATGAAGGATAACGTAAGAAAGACAGCAAGAGGTCTTGGTATTCAGTCGGATGCGGCTTCAAGATATGAGAAGGGTATTGATGAGTACTCTGTAGAGTGCGGTATGGCAAGAGCACTCAATCTTGTGACGAAGCTTGGAGTGGCTAAGGTAAGCTCTACACACTTTGATGTCAGTGCAGGTGCATCAACTGAGAAGAGAGTGATAAAGGTTCCTACAGCCAAGGTTAATTATGTGCTTGGTATTGAAGTGCCTGAGAATGAGATGGTAAGAATTTTAAAGAATCTTGCCTTCGATGTGGAGCTTAGTGATGGGGTACTTACACTTGCGGTTCCTCGTTATCGTGAAGATATTGAGAACTATCAGGATATCGCTGAGGAGATAATAAGAGAGTACGGTTATGACAAGGTTGTTCCTACATTCCTCGGAGAAGCACTGGTAACTAACGGAGGACTCAATGCTGCGCAGAGTAAGGAGCTTTCCGTAAAGAATTTCCTCTGTACCCAGGGCTATTATGAGATTCAGACAATTGCCATGACATCCAAGGATGAGTTTGATGAGTTCCTGATTCCTGCTGATGCTAAGGAGAGAAAGGTTATAGAGATATTGAATCCTATAACAGAGAATCTCAGCATTATGAGAACGCTCATGGCTCCTGCCATGGTAAGGGCAATCGAGAACAATATCAAGAACGGAAATACGGATTTGAGGTTCTTCGAGCTTGCCAATGTATATATTCCTAAGTCATTACCGCTCACGGAGGCACCCGATGAGGTTAAGACATTGTGCCTTGGTACATCAGGTTCGGAGGAAGATTTCTTCACAATGAAGGAGACACTTGAGAATCTTGCTTCCTATAATAATATCAAATTTACCTATAAGAGAGGTAATGTCCCGTATCTTCATCCGGGAAGAACGGCAGAGGTATATTGTGACGGTACATTGATAGGTACATTTGGTCAGTTAAGATATGATGTTGTTGATTCGATGGCTATTGCCAAGGATAAGAAAAGCGACACTAAGATATTTATTGCCGAGCTCAACTATGATGTCTTAAAAACTAAGTTTAAAGAGGAGATAACATACACACCGGAGTCGACATTTGCCAAGACAGGCAGAGATATCGCAGTGATAGTTGACAAGAAGGTTGAGTGTGGTGATATCATTGCCACAATCGAGAAAGCTGATGCACTTGTATCTGAGGTTGATGTTTTCGATATTTTTGAGAGCGAAAAGCTTGGCTTCGGCAAGAAGAGCATGGCATTCAGAATTGTGTTTGCATCACATGAGCAGGATGTAACCGACGAGATGACAGACAAGGCTGTGGACGGAATAGTCAAGCTTTTAAGAGATGTATACGGTGCTCTTATGAGAAGCTGACAGTTGGAAAATCTGTTATTTTAAAAGATAAAAGCTGTGACCCGGGTCCCTCAATATGGGACATCCGGGTTGCAGCTTTTGCTATTTCAGTAAATGGTAAAAATGAAATAACAATATAGGTCTAATTGCCTATAATGCAATAGAACAATAACTATAGATTTTAGGTGCCGTTGAGGATATAATAACAACATATAATTGTATACACAGGAGTGAAGTATTTTGAATTTACATGATTTTAGTTATGATTTACCGCAGGAGCTTATTGCACAGGATCCGTTAGAGGACAGATCTTCATCGAGGCTTATGCTGCTTGATAAGAATACAGGTGCCATACAGCACAAGATATTTAAGGATATAGTTGACTATATCAATCCCGGAGACTGTCTTGTTCTCAATAATACGAAGGTTATTCCGGCAAGACTTATGGGTGTAAGAGAGGGAACCGGAGCTTCTATAGAGGTTCTTCTGTTAAAGAGACGAGAGAATGATATATGGGAAGTGCTTGTAAAGCCCGGAAAGAAGGCAAGACCGGGAGACAGAATAGTGTTCGGTGAAGGCAGATTAACTGCTGAAGTGCTTGATGTTGTCGAGGATGGAAACCGACTTATACGGTTTTACTATGACGGTGTGTTCGAGGCAGTGCTTGACGAATTGGGACAGATGCCTCTTCCTCCGTATATTACACATAAGCTTCAGGATAAGAACAGATACCAGACTGTGTACGCTAAGTATGAGGGTTCAGCCGGGCTTCATTTTACCAAGGAACTTCTGGAAACGCTTAAGAATAAGGGGGTTATCATAGCGAATGTTACTCTTCATGTAGGACTTGGAACATTCAGACCTGTCAAGGTTGATAACATACAGGAGCATCATATGCATTCTGAGATGTTCGTTGTGACTGAGGAGGAAGCGGCAAAGATTAATGCTGCCCGTGCGGCAGGAGGAAGAATAATCTGCGTCGGAACAACGAGCCTTAGAACTCTTGAGTCGACTACGGATGAGAACGGAATCGTGCATCCTGACAGCAGAGAGACGGATATATTCATATATCCGGGATATAAGTTTAAGGCGGCAGATTGTCTTATAACGAATTTTCATCTGCCGGAGTCAACACTTCTCATGCTGGTATCGGCACTTGCCGGACGGGAGAATATTCTCAATGCTTATGAGACTGCAGTTAAGGAAAAATACAGATTTTTCAGTTTTGGAGACGCAATGTTCATTTCATAGAAGGAGGAAGGTATAATGTCGGAAATTCAAGAGAAGAGAAAGTCAAAGAGAATGGGAATCAATGTAAAGATTAAGCTTCAGAAGGTGACTGACAATCATGTTCCGATGGGACTTAAAGAGGAAGAATTTGAAGTGAATGTTGTTAACATTTCAAAGGACGGAATGGCATTCAGAACAAAGGAGAGACTTGCTCTTAATTCATTTTACGATACACAGGTTGTATTGTGGACAAAGGAATCCTTCGATACCGTTATCGAGATTGTGAGAATGGAGAACTTTGGCGAGGAAGAGACATTATATGGCTGCCGCTTTGTAGGAATAAGCGCTGCTGATCAGTTTAAAATAGATGTTTATCAGATAGTATCTGAGAACTGATACGGCGTGGGGAGAGAATAATTATGGTGGAATGTGTTAATCTCAGGAAAAAATATATGACTGTGACGGCTGTGGAGGATATTTCGCTTAATATTCAGGCGGGAAAGATGTACGCACTGTTAGGTCCTAACGGAAGCGGTAAGACCACACTCATGAAGATGATTGCGGGGCTCACGAGACAGACATCGGGCACGCTTCTGTATGAGGGACAGCCGATTGGCGTGGAGTCTAAGAAACATATCGCTTATATGCCTACGGAGAGCTATTTCTATTCCTACATGAATTGTCTTGATATCGGCAAATATTACAGTGACTTTTTTGAGGATTTTTCAATGGAGAAGTACAGACAGCTTCTTGATGAGATGGAGCTTGATATCAGACAGAAGGCGAATAAAATGTCATCTGGAATGATGGCAAAGCTTAAGATTGCGGCAACACTTGCAAGGGACAGCAGACTGATAATGCTTGATGAACCGCTTAACGGAATTGACATAATTGCCCGCGAGAAGATTATTAACACAATAATGGCAAGTGCTGACGGACACAGAGCATTCATACTGTCAAGCCATCTTGTTGATGAACTTGAGAAGATAATTGACTATGCTGTCTTCATAAAGAAGGGTACAGTCATCATGCAGGGAGATGCTGAGGCTCTATGTCAGGAGTCGGGCAAGTCGATTGTTGAACTCTATAAGAGTATCTATGCATAGAGCGGGGGAGAATGATATGCTAAAGCTTATAAAATACGAGTTTCGTAAAAATTTGTATGGAATTGCGGTAATGCTGGGCATTATTGCACTTGCTCAGATATATTTTATGTATGCCTGCTTTATTGACCAGAACAGGAATAAGGCACTTGCCGGTGCATGGATATTGTTCTTTTGCGCTGTTGTGTGCTTCTTTATGGTATTTGCGTTCGGAATTGTCACATACAGCAGGGAATTGTCGAACAAGACCAGCTATCTTGTGTTCATGACTCCTAACAGGTCGATAAAGATTATCGGTTCCAAGCTTTTGTTCACCTTTCTGAACGGGGTGATGGTTGCACTACTGCTTGCCGGGCTGTGGCTTATAGACTGGAAGCTTCTGATGGATATGTGGGAGCAGGAGGTAAGCGTAATCGAGATGGTATTTGACCTTGTGAAGAATTTCGGAATTAATGTTACCGATATTGCCTACGGAATTTCTTTATTTGTCATTAATTTCCTTATCAATTTCTTCATGGCTGTCACACTGGCTTATCTGTGCATTACATTAACCGCGACGGTACTACAGAACCGAAAGATTAAGGGATTAATAAGTGTTATTCTGTACATATTCTTGTTCTATGCAGTCAATAAAATCGGAGGTCTGCTTCCTGTATTGTATGAGTCACCTGAGAACATGCAGCAGGTGGTAATAACAGCCCTGCCGTGTATGGTTTTCTTTCTTATTATAATAGCAGGAGCTGTTGTGGGAACAGCGCAGCTTCTCGACAAGAAAGTAAGCTTATAAAATAATATGTAAGATATCAGGGTCAAAAGGTCAGAAATCTGAAGCAATCCGGTATCATTGGGGGCAAAATACCTTTTGACCCCAACATCATATGTAATATTTAGCTGTATGCAAAGCATAATAAGCCTTGCATGCAGCTTTTTTATGATACCATCAGGGTGGAGAGAAAACGACGCTGTATGAGAAGGATGAACTGCAGATGGAAATTGACGATATTATTAGCATATGTTATAATTATTATGGTAGGTTTTGCAGCAGCACCGGGTTCATATAGTGAGAGTGTGGGTCATATGACAATGGGTTGCGGATATATAAGGCAGAATAGTAATACTTATCTATTGGCACTTGCGGATGGTCATAGCTCATCAATAGTGTATAAACTTTGGCCATCGGTATATAATGACTGTATTATTACTGTTAATATTTTTAAATAAATTCTAACTAATAAAAACTGTATAGGGGGTAGACATAAAATGAAAAAAAGAGTATTTGCGTTTTTTATTGTGTTAAGCATGGCTGTTTTGCTGTGTGCCTGCCAAGGTAAAGACCAAAAGGATTCTGATATACAGATTACGGATACCGCACAGCAGGAGAGCGTGACGGGAAGAAAGCAGAATGAGGTGGCGAAGATATATCTTTATTATAATGATATATTATATGTTCATGATTCATCAAGTACTAAAAACAGTGCAACAGCCTCCGTGTTTGACCTTTGGTTTCCTGATTATGAATGTGTTGGCGAAATTACTGTTTCAAGTAACGAAATACCGAATCGTAATATGGAAGCAAGCTGCGTTAATGCCGGAACTAAGCTGTACTGCAAAGATGATAATATAGTATTGTATGACGGTACTAACATATATGAGATGAAAACGGATAATTAGCGGTAAAAATATCCCTTAACCCCAAAAACAGCTGTGAGAGCTAGCTCACAGCTGTTTTTGGGTTAAAAAATGAACAAAATATAAAATAAGAATAAATTTAAAAATTAATGTTGACAAATATATAAAGGAGTGCTATTTTTAGTATATCAAAAATGTTAGCACTCAAATAAAAGGAGTGCTAATAAAGAAAGGTAGGAGGCAGATGGAACTTGACGATAGAAAAGTTAAGATATTAGAGGCAATCATCCGCAACTATCTTGAGACAGGCGAACCGGTAGGTTCAAGGACCATTTCAAAATATACGGACTTGAATCTCAGCTCAGCCACCATAAGAAATGAGATGGCTGACTTAGAGGAGCTTGGATACATTATTCAGCCTCATACTTCAGCGGGAAGAATTCCTTCCGACGCAGGCTACAGATTGTATGTGGACAGAATGATGGCAGAGAAGAAGCAGGAACTTGATGATAAGGAGCATGAGCTTCTTAAGATGCAGGATATGCTTCTTGATAAGGTGGATAAGGTTGAGACGCTCTTACAGAATGTTGCTAAGACACTCGCCGATAACACCAATTATGCAACACTTGTCACTGCACCTAAGTATACCGGTAACAGACTTAAGTTCATACAGCTTTCACAGGTTGAACCGGGACAGATACTTATGGTTATAGTGACAGATGGTAATCTTATCAAGAACAAGATTATTGAGGTAGATTCAGAGCTTGATAATGAGACACTTCTTAAGCTCAATCTTCTTCTTAACAGCAGTCTTAACGGACTTACGGTTGAGGAGATTAATTTGACACTGATATCTAAGCTCACGGGGCAGGCAGGAGAATATTCCAAGCTTATACGTGATATATTAGATGCAGTAGCTGAGGTGGCAGGTTCACCGGATGATCTTCAGATATACACCAGCGGTGCGACGAATATTTTCAAATATCCTGAGTTGTCAACACAGTCTAAGGCAAGTGAGCTTATCTCCACTTTTGAGGAGAAGAAAGAACTTTCACAGCTCGTCAATGACACACTCAATAAGGATGATAACACGGGAATTCAGATATATATCGGCAATGAGACACCGGTTCAGACCATGAAGGATTGCAGTGTGGTAACAGCAACGTATGAGCTTGATGAAGGTGTCAAGGGAACCATCGGAATTGTCGGACCTAAGCGAATGGACTATGAGAAGGTGGTGGAAGCACTTAAGAGTATCAAGGTTCAGCTTGATTCGAAGTTTAAGGATAGTTAGAAAGGTGGAGAACAGATGGCAGAGCAGTATGAAGAGAATGTAGAAAATATTTCAAATGAGAACACACAGGATAATGAGTGTTCCAATGAGAATAAAGAACAGACTGTTGAGGAAACTGTTGCAGAGGAAACTGTAGAAGATACACAGGAAAGTGAAGCACAGGAGACTTCAGAGGAATCCGAGGGACAGGAATCGGCAGAAGATGGCAGTAAGAAAAAAGGCTTCTTCGGAAAAGACAAAAAGGAGAAGAAGGATAAAAAAGATCAGAAGATTGATGAGCTGACTGACCAGTATCGAAGAACTCTTGCAGAGTTTGATAATTACCGCAAGAGAACTGAGAAAGAAAAAACAGCGATGTTTGAGGTGGGAGCGAAGAACATAATTGAGAAGCTTCTGCCGGTTATAGACAGCTTTGAGAGAGGTCTTGCAACCGTATCTGAGGAACAGAAGGCAGAGCCTTTTGTCGAGGGTATGGATAAGATATATAAGCAGCTTGTTAAGCAGCTTGAAGATGCAGGAGTTAAGGAAATCGAGGCGCTTGATAAAGAGTTCGATCCTAATCTTCACAATGCGGTTATGCATGTGGATGATGAGAATGTCGGAGAGAACATAATCGTCGAGGTATTCCAGAAGGGCTATACTTACCGTGACAGTGTGGTTCGACACAGCATGGTAAAGGTAGCTAACTAAGATTTAGGAAACTATACATTTCATATAATTTCAGGAGGAAAAAATTATGAGTAAGATTATTGGTATTGATTTAGGAACAACTAATTCATGTGTAGCTGTTATGGAAGGTGGTAAGCCTGAGGTTATCGCCAATACAGAGGGTGTTCGTACAACACCGTCAGTCGTTGCATTCACTAAGACAGGAGAGAGACTTGTAGGTGAGCCTGCTAAGCGTCAGGCAGTTACCAATGCTGAGAAGACTATTTCTTCCATTAAGAGACATATGGGTACGGACTACAAGGTAACAATTGATGATAAGAAGTATACACCACAGGAGATTTCAGCCATGATTCTCCAGAAGCTTAAGGC
>ENA-OPAV01002419-OPAV01002419.1-human-gut-metagenome-genome-assembly--contig:-NODE-2419-length-10412-cov-1.961668_pt1 | contig 10412 bp, 10 predicted proteins | sample MGYA00241056_ERZ501428 | MGnify/ENA primary metagenome ERZ501428 (study PRJEB25962, sample SAMEA2042621) | human gut metagenome | biome: human gut; feature: human-associated habitat; material: faeces... | reverse complement strand
CGTCGTCCTCCGTGACCGGCGTCCGGCGGATAACCCACTGCAGGAAAATATAGAACAGGACGAGGAATACCGCCCAGATGAGCATGTATTTCATAATTAATTTAAAATACCCTAAAATCCCTTTCTAATCTATTTATGCAATCCTAATATCATAGAGCTACCTGTCCTTATACATGCTCTGATAGTACTCTTGGTATTCGCCAGAAGTTATGTCGTCCATCCACGATTGGTTTTGGAGGTACCATTGGACAGTTTTTTCGATTCCCTGTTCGAACTGCAGGCTGGGCTCCCAGCCCAGTTCGCGCTTGAGCTTGCGCGAGTCGATGGCGTATCTCAGGTCGTGGCCTGCGCGGTCGGTGACGTACGTAATCAGTTTCTCCGATGTCCCCTCGGGGTTGCCCAGCAGCCTGTCCACCGTCCTGACGATCACCCGTATCAGGTCGATGTTCTTCCACTCGTTGAAGCCTCCGATGTTGTACGTGTCGGCGACCTTGCCCCTGTGGAAGATCACGTCGATGGCCCGTGCGTGGTCCTCGACGTACAACCAGTCGCGCACGTTCTGCCCGCGGCCGTACACCGGCAGCGGCCTTCGGTGGCGGATGTTGTTGATGAACAGCGGGATGAGCTTCTCCGGGAACTGGTAGGGCCCGTAGTTGTTCGAGCAGTTGGTCACCAGCGTCGGCATCCCGTACGTGTCGTGGTAAGCCCGCACGAAGTGGTCGGACGAGGCTTTCGAGGCCGAGTAGGGGCTGTGCGGCGCGTACTTCGTCTCTTCGGTGAAGAACTCCTCGCCGAAGGGCCCGCCGCCGCTCTCCCCGCCCGCAGCATCTCCCTCGGGACGGGTCAGCTCCAGCGCCCCGTACACCTCGTCGGTGGAGATGTGGTAGAACAATTTGCCCTCCCACTTGCCGTCCCAGTATTCCCGTGCCGCCTCGAGCAGCGAGAGCGTGCCCAGGACGTTCGTACGCGCGAAGGTGAACGGATCCCTGATCGAGCGGTCGACATGGCTTTCGGCAGCAAGGTGGATCACCCCGTCGATGTCATACTGACCGAACAGCGCCCGCAGCATATCCAGGTCGCAGATGTCACCCTTCTCGAACACGTAGTTCGGGGAATCCTCGATGTCCCGCAGGTTGGCAAGGTTCCCCGCGTAGGTCAGTTTGTCCAGGTTAACGATCCGGTAATCCGGATATTTCGTCACGAACAGGCGTACTACGTGCGAGCCGATAAAGCCCGCGCCGCCCGTAATCAGGATGGTGCGTTTCATGGGTTATTTTTCTGTGAGTCGTTTCATGCAGTAGATCAAGGCCTCCCTCCAGTGCGGGATATCCATCCGGAAGGTCTCCTTGAAGCGGGTCTTGTCCAGCACCGAGTAGGCTGGGCGGGTGGCCTTCGTGGGGTATTCCGACGTGTGGCAGGGGATGATACGGCACGTGTCATGGCCCGCGGCCGCGGCGATCTCCACCGCGAAGTCGTACCACGAGCACACACCCTCGTCGGTGAAGTGGTACACGCCCTCGTTGCCCGTGTAGCGCCCCGCCTCGATCAGGGAGAAGATCGCAAGCGCCAGGTCTCCGGCGTAGGTCGGAGTGCCCACCTGGTCGAAGACCACGCGCAGCGTCTCGCGCTCCGAGGTCAGCCGCAGCATCGTTTTCAGAAAGTTGTTCCCGTACTCCGAATAGAGCCACGCCGTGCGCAGGATCAGGTAGCGGCACCCCGAGGCCTTCACGGCCTCCTCGCCCGCCAGCTTCGTACGCCCGTAGGCCCCCAGCGGCGAGGTCGCCATATCCTCCGTGTAGGGCCTGTGCCCCGTGCCGTCGAAGACGTAGTCCGTCGAGACGTGGATCAGCGTCGCACCCGTCTCCTTGGCCGCTGCCGCGAGGTATGCCGCGGCCTTGTGGTTGAGCAGGTCGGCTGTCGGTTCATCCTCCTCGGCCTTCTCCACGTTCGTGTAGGCCGCACAGTTGACGATCACGTCGATACGCTGTTCCTTGACCGTTTGAAGCACCGCCCCGGCGTCGGTGATGTCCAGCTCCGCGACGTCGGTGGCCAGGTAGTTGTTGGGCGACACGCTCCCAAGCTGCCGCAGCGAGCTCCCCAACTGTCCGTTGGCGCCCGTAATCAGGATATTAAGCATAGTAGTCCGTATTATAGTCGAACAGTTCCGCGGCCTCTTCCAGCCGCGGGTGGCAACTGTCCTTGGGCGAGAGGACGACATCCCCCGGTGCCAGGTGCCAGTCGATACCCAGCGAGGGGTCGTCCCACGCGATGGCGCCCTCCGATTCGGGGGCATAGAGGTTGTCGCACTTGTATTGGAATACAGCCTCGTCGCTCAGCACCGAGAAGCCGTGCGCGAAGCCCCGCGGTACGAAGAACTGCCGTTTGTTGTCCCCCGAGAGCTCCACGGAGACGTGCCGCCCGAACGTGGGCGAGCCCCGGCGGATGTCCACAGCGACGTCCAGCACGCGGCCCCGGACAACGCGCACCAGTTTCGACTGCGCATGCGCCCCCCGCTGGAAGTGAAGCCCGCGAAGAACGCCGTACTTCGACATCGACTCGTTGTCCTGCACGAACCGCACGGGGCGTACGAGCCTGCCGAAGGACTGCTCAGAATAGCTCTCGAAGAAATAACCCCGAGCGTCCCCGAACACCTCGGGTTCGAGGAGGACAACTCCTTCTATTTCGGTAGGGATGACTTTCATGGTATCAGTGTCGGGTTTCGTCGGTGAGTTTCAACAGGTACTGGCCGTACTGGTTCCTGCGCATCGGCTGCGCCAACTCCCGGAGCTTAGCGGCCGTGATCCAGCCGTTATGGTAGGCGATGCCCTCCAGGCAGGCGATCTTGAGACCCTGGCGTTTCTCGATGACCTCCACGAAGATCGAGGCTTCGGCCAAGGAGTCGTGCGTGCCCGTATCCAGCCACGCGAAGCCGCGCTGGAGCGTCTGCACCTTCAGCTCGCCGCTTTGCAGGAAACACTGGTTCACGCTCGTGATCTCAAGCTCCCCGCGGGCCGAGGGACGGATGCCCTTGGCCACATCCACGACCTTGTTGGGGTAGAAGTACAGGCCCACGACTGCGTAGTTAGACTTCGGATGGGCGGGTTTCTCCTCGATCGAAAGGCAGTTGCCCTCATCGTCGAACTCCGCGACCCCGTAGCGGCCCGGATCGTCGACGCGGTAGCCGAAGACCGTGGCCTTGCCATCCTCCTCGGCCGTGCGGACGGCCTCGCGAAGAAGACCCGTGAAACCGGAACCGTAGAAGATGTTGTCGCCAAGAACCAGACACACGGAGTCATTGCCGATGAAATCCGAGCCGATCAGGAACGCCTGCGCAAGACCGTCCGGGGACGGCTGCTCGGCATAGCTGATGCGAACCCCGTAGTCGGAGCCGTCGCCCAGCAGACGACGGAAACCGCCCAGATCCTCTGGCGTAGAGATCAGGAGAATATCGCGGATACCAGCCAGAAACAACGCCGATAAAGGGTAGTAGACCATCGGCTTGTCGTAAACAGGCAACAACTGCTTGCTGACGCCCTTCGTGATCGGGTACAACCGTGTACCGCTGCCACCTGCCAAGATTATGCCTTTCATAGGTTTATGAAATTAATAGCAGCTAAATGTTTATGCTCGAAAGATACCAGTCGTACAATTTCCGTACGCCCTCTTCAATTTCAATTTTATGCTGCCAACCCAGCCTGTGGAGTTTTGTTACGTCGCACAGTTTGCGGGGAGTGCCGTCCGGTTTCGATGCGTCGAAACGCAATGTGCCTTTATAACCGATCGTCTTTGCGATCAAACGGGCTAAGTCCCCGATGGAGATCTCTTTGCCTGTACCGATATTGATATGGCAGTTGCGCACCTCCCAGCCAGGACTGCGGACGTCCTTGAAATCGACGTTCTCCATAATGAAGACACTTGCGTCGGCCATCTCCTCCGACCAAAGAAATTCGCGCAGCGGTTTACCTGTACGCCATAGTGTCACAGCATCGGCAGAAATGCCGTATTTGGCCAGTAGAGCGACAAGCTGCGCCTGTCCGCCCGTCCCGTTTACACCCTCTACCGGCCGAAGATTCATATCTGCACGCAGCGCATCCCAGTTGCCTTCATGCATGCAATGGGAAAGGAATATCTTGCGGATCATGGCCGGCATTACATGCGAATTCTCCAAATGGAAATTATCGTTGGGCCCGTAAAGGTTCGTGGGCATAACGGCGATGTAGTTCGTCCCGTACTGGAGGTTGAAACTCTCGCACATCTTCAGCCCGACAATCTTCGAAAGAGCATAGGGTTCGTTGGTATACTCCAGTTCGCCCGTCAGCAGGTACTCCTCTTTGATAGGCTGCGGACAGTCGCGCGGATAGATGCAGGTAGAACCGAGCACCAGCAGCTTCTTTACATTGTGGCGGAACGCTTCGCCGATGATATTCTGCTGTATCTGCAGGTTTTCATAAATGAAATCGGCGCGGTAGGTGTTGTTGGCCATAATGCCGCCCACATGCGCCGCCGCAAGAATTACATACTCGGGCTGTTCTTCGTCGAAAAACCGTTTTACGGCAACACTATCCATCAAGTCCAGCTCTCCGTGCGGCCGCCCGATCAGGTTGGTATAACCTTTCGAAAGCAGATTATTCCAGATCGCCGACCCGACCAGGCCTCGGTGTCCTGCAACATATATTTTTGCGGATTTTTCCATTTTAAGCTTCGAGTTTAGACCGAAGATAAAGTTTTTTCACGAATTTCATATCGTGCTCTACCATGATTTTCACCAATTCGGGAAACGATGTCTGGCAGGGATTCCAGCCTAGCAGCGTCTTCGCCTTGGTCGGATCACCCAATAGCTGTTCCACTTCGGCTGGGCTGAAATATTTCGGGTCGACTTCTACGAGCACTTTGCCGCTCTTCGTATCGATACCTTTCTCATCTACACCGTTGCCTTCCCAACGGAGTTCAATGCCGATTTCCCTGAAAGCCAATGTTGTGAATTCACGCACAGAGTGATATTCGCCTGTTGCGATCACGAAATCCTCCGGCGTGTCGTGCTGCAGCATCAGCCACATACACTCCACATAATCTTTGGCGTATCCCCAGTCCCGTAGCGAATTGAGGTTTCCCAGATATAGCTTGTCCTGCAACCCCTGAGCTATACGTGCCGCGGCCAGCGTGATTTTGCGTGTTACAAACGTTTCGCCGCGACGTTCCGATTCGTGGTTGAACAGGATGCCGTTCACGGCGAACATACCGTATGACTCACGATAATTTCTGGTAATCCAGAATCCATATTGTTTGGCGACTCCATATGGTGACCGCGGATAGAATGGGGTAGTTTCTTTTTGGGGAATTTCCTGCACTTTGCCGAACAATTCAGAAGTAGATGCCTGATAGATACGACACTTCTTTTCAAAACCGAGGATGCGTACGGCTTCCAGTAAGCGCAGTGTTCCTACTGCGTCTGCATCAGCCGTATATTCCGGTACGTCAAACGAAACCTTGACATGCGACTGCGCCGCAAGATTATATATTTCGTCCGGCTGGACGGTTTGGATAATACGTACCAGTGATGACGAATCCGTCATGTCCCCGTAATGCAGGTTGATCAACCGTCGCTGTTTCATGTCGCGAACCCATTCGTCCAGATAAAGATGTTCGATACGACCCGTGTTAAACGACGACGAACGGCGGATAATGCCGTGAACTTCATACTCCTTTTCAAGCAAAAATTCCGCCAGAAAAGATCCGTCCTGTCCCGTGATACCCGTGATTAATGCTATTTTCATTTTAGTAGAATTAAAATTATATAGATTTCTTTTTCCATTCTTGATATAATAAACCCGGCAGTGTATATATAATCCACATACATCTCTTCAATTGCTTCTTCGGTTCGCTAAATATCCGATATACAAATTCCAAATGCATTTTAATCATCCACAAAGGAGCTCTTCGGGAATCGATTCCACTGAAAAATTTAAAAGCAGCACCCACGGCAATCATAATCCCTCCCGTCAAATATGGCTTTAAATTGCTCATAAAATATTCTTGTTTCGGAGCGCCCAATGCTACCCAAATAATTTCGGCCTTATCCTTGCTTATCACATCAGCAATCTGCTTATAATCAAAATTTTCCACATGACAAAACGGAAGTTCGAGGAAAGTCATATCTTGAATCCGCGGGTCGATTTTCATTAAATTATTCTTTAAACCATCTAATATGCGCTGTGATGTTCCCATAAAAATCATACGGTACTTTTTACTTCGGATTATATCCATAAATATCTCACTACCACAATATTGATCCCTGTTAATTCCATACAACCATTTCAAATATACAGGCACATAACTACTATCACAGATAGAAAACAAGGCGCCGTCCACCACTTGGCGATAATCGGAATGTGTATATACCATTTGAAGAATGTTTCCATCAGCAACACAAATATATCCAACATCATTTCTTTTCAATTGTTCTGCGATGAATGAATGTATGAATTCGCGGTTGAACTCATACCGAATATTAAAATACGTTTCCATAAAAAAGATGCTTGTCACAGACACATCAGGCACATTGGGTTGCGAAAGAAGGTATACAAAAAAATGCATGAATCAGCCATGCTGATACAACATTAATCCTTTTAGGGTATGATAGGAAACGCTTCTCCGGATTTCTTTATAAATAAATCGTTTTTCGGACAATGAATAAAGCAGAACTGGCGATTTCCTGTAAGTAAGCAATCTGGCCAAGTGCGTGCACTTTTTGTTTTTCATAAACAGTTTATACAAAAAGGTCGGATAGACCTTAAGCCCAGCCGTAATTTGAATTATTTCAGCTTCATATTTATCATTGCTACCTATCGACAAGCTATCATGCCTCCTCATAAAAGCAGCCAAAGGGATTTGTACAGATACCAACTTCGCTTTTTTAGCAAATTTTATCCACAGATCAAAATCGCCGGCATACCGATAATTAACATTCAAACCTCCTGACGTTTCATAAAGAGACTTGCGCCAAAACATTCCTTCCTGTTGCAAACAGCCGAATATTTTACTTTGAAAGCGCCCGTTCACAATATCCTTTTGGTCTTTCGCTCCAGGATAAGAGAATATATCAGTCAGAATTCGATCCTCATCCATAAAAGCAGGAAGCCCACTAATCCAGTCCACATCGGGGTAAGTCGTAAATACCTCGTTTACATATTTAAAAGTCCATGGCATATAAGAGTCATCCGCATTAATCCAAGCCAGAATATCGCCTGTCGCCATAGAAAAACCTTTATGGATAGCGTCGTACATGCCGTTGTCCGGTTCAGAAACAATCGTGGATATCTTGTCTTTATATTTGTTTACTATAAGCATAGTATCATCAGTAGAATTACCGTCAATAATGATATACTCCAGATTCGGATAATTCTGATTCAGAACGGATAATATCGTTTCCTCTATCGTCCCTTCCATGTTATAGCATACTGTAACTACCGATATCTTTAATTTTTCTTTCATATGACAATATCGATTGAGTAATAGCCCATATAGCAACAATATAAGCGAAGTACGTAGGATACAAGAATAGTTGGCTCACAGCACTCATCACAAAAAAGATGAGTGTACAGGCGACATTTGCCCTAAAGAATGACTTACTTATATGTCGGCTTCTTACGACATTCCGGAGCATACAAATTATAATTATAAGGTACAAGACCGATCCGATAATCCCAAAATCACATAACATCTCCAAAAAGTCATTATGTGCAGAAACGACATTTTCGGCAGAGAAAGCGACCCATTGCCGATCCATAACCCCATTAAAGCCGATACCGAATAATTTTTCCGAACTATCTAATTTCGAATAGTTCCACATCACGATCTCATAAATGCCGACACGACCGCTTCCTTCATCGTCGGATACACTTTTTATTCTCTCAGAAAAAAAACCACCATTACTACGGTCGAGATAAGTAAAAGCCCCAATAAAGGCCAGTGCGACTAAAACGCCCGCTATTGCTTTGAGAATACCATTACTATTTTTAGTTTTAATATAATTATAGTATACAAACAATACCCCCATACAAAGCAATATAAGAAATGCAGATCTTTTAAAAGAAAGCATCGAAACAAACGCACACAATGCAAAAAGGATAAACATCTTCTTGCCTTTATAAAAAAACAAAAACGACATCAGCAAGGAGATGTAGAAAATAAAGTTTGTTGCTGTAAGTTCACCATCCTTTGTCCGGCTCGTAAAGAAAAACATAACGAAGGAGAGTACAATGAGCACCGGAACATATTTGTGAATGAATGTTTTGAGAAGTTTGGGATAGCGTCCAACCAAAAAGAAAAGTATATACATCAATGGCCACCACAAACTCTCAGAGAGGTCTTTCGCAACATAATCGGAATGATAGGCAGTAACAACAGAAGAATACACTATCCATATCATTATCATTCTCGATAATAGATCACGGGTAAAATATTGATAATTAAAAATTAACAGCGTAAAAATAATTAATTCCAGACTAACCCGAATAAAAAGCTGACCATAGCCCCAGAAATCGCCTTGTACAGCATAGAACATCACATTGAAAACGGCCCAAACCATAAACAGCTTCAGGGCAAAACACACTTTCTTTTGCATATAAAGACGTCTTATGTAAGCTGGGAATACATAAATAGCAGTTGATTCAGAATATCATTATTAGAAAAGACCTTATTTGCTTTATCATACGCATTCTCCTGAAGTTCTTGATATAATTTTACATCTGTTAATAATCGCCTAATATTCCCACCTAACTTCTCCGGATTACCTACCTCTGAAAGGACGATACATTGCTTTTCTATATTTAAGGACGGTAATGCCCCTACCGGGGTCGTAATCACAGGGATTTTCAAAAACATTGCTTCCCTCACACTTCCCGGAAGTCCATCGAAATGCGTAGGCAAAACGTATATACGACCTTGTTGCGCCAATTCATACATTTCTTTTAAATTTCTCAGGAATCCTGCAAAGTGTACTGAATCCTGCAAATTCAAACTCCTCATGCAACTGTTGATTTGAGCAACAGCAGCATTCTCGACCTTGCCTATTATTAGTGCGCGGATGTCTTTCATCTCTTTTCTAAGCAGTGCTATGGCTTGAAGCAGGTCTATAACACCCTTATCGACGCACACCCTGCCCCAGAATACAATGTCGTACTGCTTTTTTATATCCGGGTTGTATTGCGGAATAGTAGTCGGGAAGGTAAGTTCAAATACTTTTTTTATGTTCGGACATTCTTTTTTATATTCACCACTCTGGATTGCGATAGCAGACTGTGAGAACACAGAAAAAGCGGTGTTGATTTTCCGTTCCAGCCGTTTACGATAATTTAAATGATATTTCTCGGGAAACAAACCTTATCCTGAGTCCTATTGACAAATCCCTGCAACGAAATTACGACATTTTTATTTTTTGCATAAGGTATTATCCCACACGAATAACCAATATTCTCGGAGCCGAAGAGATGGATCACATCGGGCGCTATTTCTTGGATAATATGATGAATTTTCTTTTGCACGGCCCGCTCCTTTGAAAAGACTAATTCAAACGATATTAATTTCCGGATATTCACAAAATGATATTTGTACAAATGATATGTAATCCCCCGAAGCCGAACTTCAGTATCTTCATTTGTCCAATAGTTGGGCGCCACGACATGAATATCCAAACGGCTGTCACCACGGACAATAGAGAAAAAAGCATCCATCCATCTTGACAGTTCATCGAGCTGAATCCCGAAATAATCATTCAGTTCATCATTTACAAAATGACAGAGCCAGACAACTTTTAATTTCTTCTCTTTCATGCCAGATAGATAATCATTTCACAATCGATTTGAGCTTCCTGATCACTCGTTTCCAAAACGGCACGTAGACAAATTTATTGAAATGATATTTATCATATTCTTTATTTCGTTCGATTCCCGCAGGGTGACAATTCACTTTAAAACTATCATCGTACTCTAGGAAATGGTGTTCAGTTCTTCCTTTATCATGGAGGCCGAATACTCCTATATTCGAAGTGAGGTTGACACGCGGTATCACGGATAATCCGCGATTCTTTATTCTCGCGAAAGCCCAACAAACATCCCAAGTATTGGTGCCTATTTTGTTTTTTGCAAATTTCCGGTAATACTTATATTTATAACAAATTTCCCGTTCAGTTAAGAATAAAGGGCTTAATTCTTCTCTGGTTATATTCATATCCGCATCAAGACTGAATTTATCCCATGCCCTTCTCCACGTCGCCCATCCGCAACCGGTATGTCCTGACTGCGCAAAAAAATAATCACTCATTTCTGATTGTTGCATAGGCGTAAAATTACCTCCGCTAATCATGTATACATTCTGATTCTTTGCATAACGGAGAAGCATCTCTTCGGCAAACT
>ENA-OPAV01002412-OPAV01002412.1-human-gut-metagenome-genome-assembly--contig:-NODE-2412-length-10418-cov-2.454116_pt1 | contig 10418 bp, 9 predicted proteins | sample MGYA00241056_ERZ501428 | MGnify/ENA primary metagenome ERZ501428 (study PRJEB25962, sample SAMEA2042621) | human gut metagenome | biome: human gut; feature: human-associated habitat; material: faeces... | reverse complement strand
GCATGATGCGGGAGGTGCCGTTGGCAAGTGTCATGCGGAAACGTACCAGTGTGCGTGCCATCGGGGTACTTCCGAAGTTCTCTTCTCCTTCATCCTGGCGGGAGAGGTCTACTGAAGTCTTGATTACTGCATGTGCTTTTTTGGAGGTGCACAAGGCATATACCATGATGGCTCCGGCACCTATCAGGAAGTACCACGGTGTTTTGGCTGAACCCATCAGTGAGGTCATCAGGAAACCATCAGGACCTACAGCGGTTCCGTTAGCTGTGTAATCCATAAAAGAAGAGTAACCAGCCAAAGGTACACCGATGAAGTTGACAAGGTCGTTACCCGCAAATGCCAATGCCAATGCAAAAGTTCCCAGCAGGACAACTACTTTGAATACATTTACTTTCAACCAGTGTAATATCTGCATCAGGATGGTAGAGATGACGAAGAAACAGCTTACCAGCATCATTGTATTTTCTTGTACCCACTGCTTGTTTTCAGAAGTCATGAACGAGCTGTCCTTCAATCCTTTTATTACCATGAAATAGATGATGGCAGTGGAAGCAATGCCACCGAACAGGGCAATGCTGTATTTCATCTTGTTTTTATAATTGAATGTAAACACCATACGTGCCAACCACTGTACAAGCATACCAAAGAAGAAGGCAATGGCAACTGAGACAAAGATTGCCATGATGACGGACAGGGCTTTGTCGGTGTTGATAAGATCTCCCAGTCCCAGCGTGTCGCTGTTGTGCACTTTAATCAGTGCCAGGGCAAAAGTACCTCCGAGAAGTTCGAATACCATCGAAACGGTGGTGGAGGTAGGCATTCCCATTGAGTTGAAAACGTCGAGCAGGACGACGTCCGTCAGCATTACGGCAAGCAGGATGCACATGATTTCGGCAAAGTAGAAATGCTCCGGTTGGTAGATGCCGTGTCTTGCAATGTCCATCATGCCGTTTGATAAGGAGGCCCCGATGAAGATGCCAGCACCGGCTATAAACAATATTGTTTTGAAAGATGCCGCCTTCGCTCCGACAGCCGAATTCAGGAAATTTACCGCATCGTTACTTACGCCGACCATCAAATCGAATACGGCAAGCACGAATAGGAAGATAATGATACATAGATAAATTGTCTCCATAAATGTGTATGTTATTTCTGGCTGCAAAGGACGGATTTTCGTATTGCAGAGAAATGTCATACATGTTACAGAAATGTTTCATTCTTCTCTTTAAGGTAATTATAAAAGGTATACTGTGCCCTGACCGGTGCAGCACTTGCTTTGAATTTGAATATGTTATTCAGCTTTTCATCAACGAAGCAGGCCTTTTGATTGTCTGATAGCTGGATATGCAGCATGTCGACGATTTCTTCCCGTAATTCACTGTCGAGGACAGGCACCACGGCTTCTATTCGCCGGTACAAGTTTCGGCGCATCCAGTCGGGTGAACCCAGATATACTTTGGGATGTCCGGCGTTACCGAAATACCAGATGCGGGCATGCTCCAGGAAACTGTCTACAATACGGGTGACACGTATGTTACGGCTGTATTCCTGTCCGGGGATCAGGCAACAAATGCCCCGCACAATCAGGTCTATTTTTACACCCCTTTGTGACGCTTCATAGAGTCGGTCAATCATGATAGGGTCCTGCAAGGCATTCATCTTCAGAATGATCCTGCCGCCTCTTCCTTTCTCGGCCAGTTCGATCTCCTTATCGATCAATCGGTTTAGTTCGGGAATCAGATTGAAACGGGCCACGAGCAGCCGGGTGAACTTGGGATTTTCTTTACCGCGCAAGGTACGGAAGAGGTTGGTAAGGTCATGTACGATGACCGGATTGCTGGTGAATAATCCGCAGTCCGCATATAGCGTTGCTGTCTTTTCGTTGAAATTGCCGGTACTGATGTAAGCATAGCTGTGAATCTTTTCTCCGTTGAAACTACGGCGACGTATAAGGGCCACTTTGGCGTGAACTTTCAGTCCCGGTATACTATATATGATATTGATGCCGGCAGCTTTCATCATTTCGGCAGTGGCAAGATTATTTTCTTCATCAAAGCGGGCTTTGAGTTCTACAAATACCGTTACTTTCTTGCCATTCTGTGCCGCGGCAATCAAGGTATTGATGACAGCCGAATTTTCCGCTACCCGATATTGCGTCACCATGATCTCCCGGGTCTCGGGATCGTGCACGGCTTCGTAAAGGAAATGAATGAAATGGTCGAAAGAGTGGTAAGGGTAGTATAATAACAGATCTTTCTTTTCTACGTAACTGAAAATAGACTCCTTATCATTCAGCCGGTTCAGTTTCATCGGTACAGGTTTCTCCATCCGGGGAATAGAATGGCTGGGATTGGGCAGATGGCGCAGGTCTTCCAGATTCAGATGTTTGTCTCCCGGTACCAACTCTTCACGTTGGATTCGGAAGGCATCTACCAGAAAGTCCAGAAAATCGTCAGGCATGGCACGGTCATATACAAAACGGCATACGGCACCTATCTTGCGTTTTTTAATCTTTTTCTTTACTTGCTCCACCAAATCGACGCTGCTGATGGTATCGTCTATCATGATGTCGGCATCTCTCGATATCTTGATGCAATAACTACAGTCCACTTCGTAGCCCGGGAAGATGACACCGATATTGGCTTTGATGATATCTTCGATAAACATCAGGTAATAATATTTCCCATGTTTGGGCAGTTCGATGAAACGGGGCACTTTACTATATGGCAGTTTCATTACAAAGTATTGCAAATGGTTGGCATCTTCTTTCTTTGTGCCTTTCAGAAACAGGCGGACAGCCAGATAGAGCCGGTTGTCGCGTAGAAAAGAGATCACTTTGTCTTTGGATACCGGTACCGGTTGCAAGTAGGGAAATATCTCTTCGCGGAAAAAGTCTTTTACGAACTGCTGGTGAAAAGGCTCAACGTTACGGCTTTGGTAAAAGATGACATGGTTTTTGCGTAATGCAGGTATAATCTTCTTTTCATAAATGTGGATACGGTCTTCCAGTTGCCGGTTCACTTCCCTGTTGATTTCTTCCAGCAAAACCTTGGCTGACTGCTGGGATTCTTCTGACCCTTCTGTTACGCCGGAGGCAACAGCTTTGTGGTCGGCTACTCTGATTTTATAAAATTCTTCCAGGTTGGAAGAATAAATAGAGATAAAATTGATACGTTCGTAGAGTGGCAATCGATCGTTATCAGCTTCCAGAAGTACCCGGTAGTTGAATGACAGCCAACTGATATCTCTCTTAAAGTATTGGTATTTGTTTCCCATTTGCATATAAGGTTTGCCCAAATATAGTTACCTTTGCAGAGATAAACAAAGAAAGTATGACAAAAGTTGGCTTATTGTCCGACACACACGGCTGGTGGGACGAAAAATACTTGCAATATTTTGAAACTTGCGATGAAATCTGGCATGCCGGAGATATTGGTTCAGTGGAGGTAGCGCAGAAATTGGCGGCTTTCCGCCCTTTCCGTGCTGTGTATGGTAATATTGACGGGCAGGAAATTCGCCGGATGTTTCCTCAGGTGAATCGTTTTACGGTGGACGGTGCCGAAGTGCTGATGAAGCACATCGGGGGATATCCTGGAAATTATGATCCGTCTGTCAAGGGAAGCTTATTGGTGCATCCACCTAAGTTGTTTATCAGCGGACACTCGCATATATTAAAGGTAAAATATGATAAGACACTGGACATGCTTCATATCAATCCCGGTGCTGCGGGAATGTCCGGATTTCATAAAGTACGTACAATGGTCCGTTTTGCCATAGATAATGGTGTGTTCAAGGATTTGGAAGTGATTGAACTGGCCGGTTAATAAATTTGTATTTTTATTTTGTCACGTCAGATTTCTTTCCGTTCTTTGTCACAGGTTTGAGAGATGTAAGCCATAAGCAATGTGCTACAAATTACAAGTAACTGTGCGAGATACTTATGTATTGTTTATTACAGTATGTAACCTGTAGCCCGTAACTCATAATGTTCAAAATATGAAAGGAATTATTCTTGCCGGTGGCAGTGCCACCCGACTCTATCCGCTGTCAAAAGCCATATCGAAGCAAATGATGCCGGTGTATGACAAGCCGATGATATACTATCCGCTTTCTACATTGATGTTGGCCGGAATACGGGAAGTGCTGGTTATCTCTACTCCCCGTGACCTGCCGTTGTTCCGTGAACTTCTGGGTACCGGTGAGGAGTTTGGAATGTTCTTTTCATATCGGGTGCAAGAACAGCCGAATGGACTTGCTCAGGCTTTTGTATTGGGAGCTGACTTTCTGGATGGCGAACCGGGTTGCCTGATATTGGGAGATAATTTGTTTTATGGGCAGGGTTTCTCAGCCATGCTTCGCCGGGCGGCTACTCTTGAGAAGGGAGCTTGTATCTTTGGATATTATGTGAAAGATCCTCGTGCTTACGGAGTAGTGGAGTTCGATGAAAGTGGAAAGGTGATTTCGTTAGAGGAAAAGCCGGCTGTACCTAAAAGTAACTATGCGGTACCTGGACTTTACTTTTATGATGCCACGGTGACGGAAAAAGCACTTGCTCTGGAGCCTTCTGTTCGGGGGGAATATGAAATAACTGATTTGAATAAATTATATCTCGGTGAGGGAACGCTGAAAGTGGAACTTTTCGGGCGCGGTTTTGCCTGGTTGGATACGGGAAACTGCAACAGCCTGCTTGAGGCATCCAACTTTGTAGCCACTATTCAGAACCGCCAGGGGTTTTATGTGAGCTGTATTGAAGAAATAGCTTGGCGTAACGGATGGATTTCTTCATCCCAACTGAAAGCTCTGGGCGAGAAGTTGGGAAAAACCGAATACGGTAAATATCTGATAGACTTAGCAAATTAATAAATCAATCATAAAGAATATGAAAACTTATCTTGTAACCGGTGCTGCCGGATTTATCGGTGCCAATTATCTGAAGTATATTCTGGCTAAACACAGCGATATCAAAGTGGTGGTGCTCGATGCACTGACTTATGCCGGAAATCTCGGAACAATTGCAAACGACATTGATAACGAACGTTGCTTTTTTGTAAAAGGTGATATTTGTGATCGTGAACTGGCTGACCGTCTTTTTGGTGAGTATAAATTTGACTATGTAGTTAACTTTGCTGCCGAAAGTCATGTAGACCGTAGCATTGAGAATCCTCAACTGTTCCTGATGACCAATATTTTGGGAACACAAAACCTGTTGGATGCGGCACGTCGTGCATGGGTGACCGGTAAGGATGAATACGGGTATCCTACCTGGCGTAAAGGAGTACGCTATCATCAGGTATCCACCGACGAAGTTTACGGTTCGCTGGGGGCTGAGGGGTATTTCCATGAAACAACTCCACTCTGTCCGCATAGCCCTTACAGTGCATCGAAGACCAGTGCCGATATGGTGGTTATGGCTTATCATGATACGTATAAGATGCCGGTGACCATCACCCGCTGTTCAAATAATTACGGTCCTTATCATTTCCCGGAGAAATTGATTCCGCTTATTATCAAGAATATTCTTGAGGGCAAGAAACTTCCGGTGTACGGTGATGGCAGCAATGTGCGCGACTGGCTGTACGTAGAAGATCATTGCAAGGCTATCGATTTGGTAGTTCGTGAAGGACTGGAAGGTGAAGTGTACAATGTGGGTGGACATAACGAAAAAACAAATCTTGAGATAGTGAAGTTGACCATTGCAACGATTCACCGCCTGATGTCGGAACATCCCGAATATCGTGAAGTATTGAAGAAGAAAGAAAAGAATGCCAATGGTGAAATCTCGGTTGACTGGATCAATGAAGACTTGATTACGTTTGTCAAGGACCGTCTGGGTCATGACCAGCGCTATGCCATTGATCCGACGAAAATCACCAATGCCTTGGGATGGTATCCCGAAACGAAATTCGAGGTGGGCATTGTGAAAACAATTGAATGGTATCTGAATAATCAGGAATGGGTAGAAGAAGTTACCAGCGGTGATTATCAGAAATATTACGAACGGATGTATAGCAAACGTTAACCGTTTATAATCAGTCCTATTGATAGTAGGATCCCCATAAGCAGCATATTTCGCGAAGTTTCGCCCAATATGCTGTTTAGCTTTTTACCGCTGTGTATCTGTACCATCTTTCTCCAGGTCCGGATATGAAAAAACAGGTAAAACTGAGGCAGGAGAGTCGCATATAAATGTCCGCTGAATAAAAACCAGAAACAGAGCCAGGCGGCTATGATGCCGAGCAACAGATAGAAATATCTTCCGAAAGGTTCACCGAAACGAACTACAACCGTCTTTTTCCCGCTTTTCCGGTCGGCATCCCGGTCCCTGTAATTATTAACTACCAGTAATGTATCTACAATCAGTCCGCACACCAATGAAGCAACCGTAACGTCCGGTGTCCAGTTGAGGGCCTGTACATAATAAGTACCTCCTACCGGGACAAAACCAAAAAACACGATGACTAATACGTCTCCCCATCCTTTGTAGGATAACGGGTAAGGACCTGTGGTATACAGGAAAGCAAATAAGACACATAGCGCACCTACAAGGATCAATTCCCAGCCGCCATATAATAGGAGGCTACAACCAATCAGGCAGGCGAGGGCTACTGTTATGAATATGCCCTTCTTCATGGCGTTCGCCGAAATCCAGCCTTGTGCACAAGCACGTTCCGGACCGAGGCGGTCTTCCCGGTCGGTGCCTTTCAGAAAATCAAATAAGTCGTTGATAAAATTGGCGGCAATCTGCATTAAGCCGGCAAACAAACAACAGATTAATGCCGGTATCCAACTGAATTTTCCGTCGGCATAAGCCAATGCACAACCAATCATTACCGGGGTAATGGCACCTGCCAATGTTTTGGGACGGGCAGCAAGTATCCATGCCTGTAACGAGTTCCGTCTTACTTCTTCCATTCTCTTTTTCTATATAATTCGTTTCAAGAGAACAAAGATAGGGCAAAAAAATGTATATTTTTGCTTTTTTGCCTATCTTTGCGCTCCTGATATTAGAGAATATGAAGAAAACAATATACTTATTGGCGGTACTTTTATTGCTGCTTTCGTCCTGTAAATCAAAGAAAAACCTGGTTTCTCCGATTGCTCGTCCGGTATTGAATACCGATTCCATTCGTCCGGACAGTTCCGATGTAGTGGCCCGGTTGTTCGCTCCTGATACTTCCGGACTCAAAAAACTTTCTGCCAGACGGAAAGCAGCGGAAAAGGGGCAGGTTGCCTCTTCCGGGATAACGCGTTCGATTCCGCCTGTTGTAGCCCGGGGAACAAATATCACCAGTTCTGCTGTCAGTGTATCTTCTGTGTATCCGGGGATCGACCGGGTGAAAAGATACGAGTTCACCCATCGTGATGTTCCTGAAGCCTTTGATGGTTTCCGTATTGCCTTTATTTCGGACTTGCATTATAAAAGCCTTTTCAAGGAGAAAGGGCTGGAGAGTCTGGTACGTTTGCTTAACGCACAGCATGCCGATGTATTGTTGATGGGAGGTGATTATCAGGAAGGGTGTCAGTTTGTACCCGAACTTTTTGCGGCATTGGCTAAAGTGAAAACGCCGTTGGGTACTTATGGTGTGATGGGAAATAACGACTATGAACGTTGTCATGATGAAATTATCCGTGAAATGAAACGTTATGGCATGCGCCCTCTTGAACATCAGCTTGACACGTTGAGGCGCAATGGTGAGCAGATTATTCTGGCCGGTGTACGTAACCCGTTTGATCTTGCCAATAACGGTGTTTCTCCTACTCTGTCCCTCTCTCCGGCCGATTTTGTGATTCTGTTGGTACACACTCCTGATTATGCCGAAGATGTGTCTGTCGCTAATTCTGATCTGGTGCTGGCCGGACACACGCATGGAGGGCAGGTACGTATTTTTGGCTATGCTCCCATCATTCCTTCGCATTATGGCAGTCGGTTCCTGACAGGGTTGAAATATAATTCAGCTAAAATTCCGATGATTGTAACCAATGGGATCGGTACTTCAAACAAGAATATCCGCATTGGAGCACCGGCCGAAATTGTGATGATTACATTGCATCGTTTGCGGAATGAATAGCTTTGATTTTCGTGTACACAGCCGGGTGAAGGAAATAGCGCACATCTTTTCCGGCAGCCAGAGCTTGACGGATAAAGGTGGAACTGATTTCGAATATCGGAGAATGCGCTAAGTGTACGTTCGGGGGTAGTTGTGAGGCATCTACCGGAAAACCGGGACGAGGATAAACGAGTATTTTATTTTCTGAGACAATACGTTCCGATTCGAACCATTGGTCAAATACTTTCCAGTTGTCAGAGCCTATAATCAGTTGGAATTCCCTTTCGGGATATACTTCTTTCAGACGGTTGAGTGTGTAGACAGTATAGGAGGGACGAGGTAAATGAAATTCAAAATCGGATGCACGGAATCGTGGATATCCTTCAATAGCGAGCTGTACCAGTTGCAGGCGCAGCTCGTCAGACCATAAATCTGCCTGCTTTTTGAAGGGGCTGTGCGGAGTGACCATAAACCAAACTTCATCCAGCCCTTCAAACTCGCACAGATAGTTGGCAAGTGCCAAGTGTCCGATGTGTATCGGGTTGAAAGAGCCGCTGAAGATTCCGGTTTTAGTTTTTTCCATATGCTATAATCACAAATAAGAGAACACAGATCTTATTCCGCATCGATACCCAGAAACTCTTTAATCACTTTTAATGCCTGTGCCTTGGCTGTTGCCAGGTCATCATTGATGATTACTTTGTCAAATTTCGGAGCGAAACTTAGTTCATATTCGGCTTTGGCTATTCTACTCTCAATGACCTCGGGAGCATCTGTGCCACGCTCGATCAGGCGGCGACGTAACTCCTCGATACAAGGGGGCTGGATAAAAAGTGAAAGTGCACGGTCACCATAGAATTTTTTTATGTTACAACCGCCCACCACATCTACATCGAACACTACGTTCTGGCCGGCAGCAAGCTGTTTCTCTACCTGTTCTTTTAAAGTTCCGTAAAATCGATCGGTATAAACTTCCTCGTATTCCAGAAATTCATTGTTTGCAATGCGTTGGCGGAATTCGTCGGTGAGGAAAAAATATTCTACTCCATGCTTTTCATTTCCTCGTGGCGGACGGCTGGTAGCTGAAATGGAGAATGCAAGATTCAGCTGCTGGCCCAACAAATAGTTTATAATTGTCGACTTGCCCGATCCGGAAGGAGCAGAAAAGATGATGACTTTGGCTTCACCCTTTTGAGGTGGGGTAGTTATTCTTTCGGTTAAATTCATAATCTGTCGTTGTTACATCACATTCAGCACTTGTTCTTTGATCTGTTCCAGCTCATCTTTCATCTGTACCACAATCTTTTGCATTTCAGCATGATTCGATTTGCTGCCGAGCGTATTGATTTCACGTCCCATTTCCTGAGCGATAAATCCCAGCTTTTTACCTTGTCCGCTACCGTTTTCAAGGGTACTGATGAAATATTTCAGGTGGTTGCTCAAGCGTTGTTTCTCTTCATTGATGTCGAGTTTCTCAATGTAGTAAATCAGTTCCTGTTCAAGACGGTTTTTATCATAATCTACGCTCAGTGTTTTTTCCAGCGCATCTGTGATTCGTTCTTTAACTTTATCCACCCGTTCTTTTTCATAAGGTGTTACCGATTCAAGTAAACGATGAATGTTTTCAATCTTTTCACGGAACTTCTTTTCAAGGGCGGCACCCTCCTGCTTACGGAAATCTACTAAATGTGAAACAGCTTCCTTGACGGTTGCATATACTATTCCCCATTCTTCCTCGCTTAACTCCTGTGTTTCGGTACGTGTCATCACGTCCGGCATGCGGAGCAGAGTCTGAAACCAGTCAGTGGGTACTGCAATGTGGAGGTTTTCGGAGATAGCTTTGATTTGGTTATAATATCCTTCTACCAATACCTGGTTGATGGGAGTGGCGGCTTCTGCGCACTCTTTCTTTTCCACCCAGAGGCTGAAGTCAACTTTTCCACGTTCCAGCACACGTGCAATTTCATTGCGGAGTTCCATCTCTTTTTCACGGTATGCCGGTGCGATTCGTGCCGACAAATCCATCGCTTTACTATTGAGCGATTTTATCTCTACATTAATCTTCTTATCGGGAAGTTCGGCAGTTGCTTTGCCATATCCCGTCATGGATTGTATCATATTACCAAAAGTTTTGTGCAAAAATACGGGATAATTTTAAGATAACCGCTGTAAATGGATAAAAAAGACATTTTGTTTAATCGGGCGGCACGGCTCTTTCATTTACCCCGCCTTCCTCTCATACAAAAAACACGTTTCGATCTTCCATCTTCCACCTTTGAGAGTGCATATCGTTGATTGTGAGATGTGTATATTGGTGGAAGATGCGGCTTTTATGCCATTTATCTTCCACCCCCCATCTTCCATCTTCCA
>ENA-OPAV01002410-OPAV01002410.1-human-gut-metagenome-genome-assembly--contig:-NODE-2410-length-10429-cov-2.181704_pt1 | contig 10429 bp, 5 predicted proteins | sample MGYA00241056_ERZ501428 | MGnify/ENA primary metagenome ERZ501428 (study PRJEB25962, sample SAMEA2042621) | human gut metagenome | biome: human gut; feature: human-associated habitat; material: faeces... | reverse complement strand
GTGGGCGCCATTGACCTGGCCGCCAGCATCGGAACCATTGCGGCATTGGTCAACGTACGGACAGTAAACCGCCTGGGAATGGATTACAACAGCAAGCAAGAGATGCAGGCCGACCGGATTGCAAGAGACTATCTGGCGTTCAAAGGATTGAACCCCGATGCATTATCCTCGGCTATCGCAAAAATAAAAGATTTCTATGGTTCAACGCACCGTTACAACAACCTGACACGATATGACAGCTATGCACGACTGAAAGAACGACTTGCCAAACTGGGAGAAAAAGAAAGCATCCACAGCCATGCTTATCAGAAAGCGACATCGGATATCGTGACGTTCAACGCAGCCATGTACCAGGGAGACAAACGATACAAAATGGCCGAACAGCTTGTATGCAAGAACATAGACAACAAGGTGGCTTCGGACCACGATTACGTAATTCTGGTGAAAGCACGCATGGCACAGGAAAACACTCCCGAAAGCAATGAATCCTGCCTGAAACTGCTGGAGAAAGCCAAAGAGATCGCTACCGCCCGCAACCTGGACATCAACAAACAGGAGATCCTGCTGCTGATGCGCATGAACAAACAGGTAAAGGCTGCCGATAAGCTGAAGGAATACAGGGATCTGCTGATGCAATACCAACAGCAGAACGCGCTCGGTTCGGAAGAATCCGGATGGATCGGTGAAGAGATGAACTGGACAGAGAAGATGCTGTCGAAGATCAGCCTGCTGTAAAACCCAGTCACCAATATTTCAAAGGGTGTAGCCATCCGACCGCTGTGGCTACACCCTTTGCTGTGTATGGCTACACCTTCCGGAACAGAGGGTGTAGCCCTTTTTATAATCAAAAGTTAGTATAGACGCGACATCCATGGGCAGGTATCGTCAGGCCGGTCTGCATCGAGGTCACATGGAGTTTCGTACCATTCAGATACTCCGTCCAGACTCCCGTTGCCGGGAAGGTAGTGATTGCTTCTATCGGCTTAGCGGTGAAATTGCCCACCACCACCAACTTCTTGCCGTTGGCTGCCTCGAGGGTGAGAAAACGTCCTCCGGTCCAGTTGGCCGTCTTCACCAGCCAGGAGAACGTGGCTCCGGGATCAAAGAGTTCAGCATGTTCCCTCCGCAGTTTCAACAGCTTTGCGTACGTATCACACAATTCTTTCCGGGCTCCATTATCCAGATATTCCCAATGCAGGGGTTTCTTACCGGTCCGCCCTCCCTCTTCAATCGATACATCATATCCCATTTCACCAAACTGCCAGACCATCTTAGGCCCGGGTGCCGTGAAAAAGAATGAAGCATTCGTGGCAAGCTGTTTCATACGGGCATTCAGATCCGATTTTAAAGGCTCCCCGCTGTAAGCAATCTGCTTGAAGGCTGTCCGTTCTTCGTCATGGCTTTCCATAAAGCCAACCCATCCTCCGTAGGGCATGGTAGTTCCGAAAGTGACCAACGGAGTAAAATCACTGTCCGACTGATAGCCCATTGCCGACTGGCAATAAGCATTGTTCAGGTTGCGCCAAAGCTGCATGCCTTCTTCCGCCAACTCGCTCTCCTCTTTTTCGTCACAGAAATGCTCAAGGATGACGACAGCCTGCGGATTCACTTCACGAATTGCCCCGTTATAATCTTTCAGGATGGCAATACGCGAAGCATCATATTTTCCGGCGGTGGCCTCCGTACTGCTGTTCTGCGTGAACCCTTTCGTCATGTCGAAACGGAAACCATCGATGTGATACTCTTCCAGCAGGAACTTCAGATTCCGTTTTACAAATGCACGCACCAAGGGCGATTCATGGTTGAAATCGTGGAAGACACCGTAAGGATGGGGCTCTTTCACATTAAACCAGGGGTTATCGGCTGCCGTACGGTTGTTTTTGGTATCCCAATACAAACGGGCAAAAGGATGCGAACCACTGGCATGGTTGTAGACAACATCAAAAAGGACAGCCATACCCGCTTCGTGGCATTTATCGATGAAAGCCTTATACATGCGGTCCGTACCGTAAGCCTTGTCCAGAGCGAAATAGAAACAAGGATTGTATCCCCAACTGTCGTTTCCGTCGAACTCCTGCACCGGCATCAGCTCGACGGCATTGAAGCCCAGACTTTTCAGATACCCTATCTTCTCCATCGCCCCGTTCAGGTCGCCTGTAGCAGTGAAGTCGCGCAACAACAGTTCGTAGATCATCAGGTTCTCTTTATCGGGTATCCGGAAGTTTTTGACCTTCCAGTCATAAGCATCCTCCCGTATCTTGAACACAGAAGCAATGCCGACAGCCCCCGAAGGATACTCTTTCGCATCGGGATAGGTAGAAGAGGAAATGTATTTATCATTATCCGGATCGAGTATCTTACGGCTGTAAGCATCGGCCAGACGAAGGGTCTCCCCTTCCCTCGTACCCACATAATACTGAAAAGCATATTCACGGGCGGGCTGAAGTCCGGTCAGCGTAATCCACCAGCACCCCGCAGCGTCATCCCGGTTCATCTGGCTGTTGCTTTCATTGCTCAGCTTCCAGTCATTAAAGTCGCCCACGACATGTGCAAAGTCCTTATGTCCTCCCTTTTTGTCTTTATCATACAGCACCAGTGTGACAGTCGACGGATCCACCGGATTGATGCCTTCCTGCAAACCGCCGGGCATGGAGGCATATTTGACAGCCGCCGGCTCAAAAGGTTTGTACAAACGATCGGTAACAGTGACAAACGAGTCCCCGTCCAGTCCCTTTTTGCTGCCGTCGGCACTGCGGATGACGATGCCCAGCTGCCGGACCGGAGTCTCGCCCGAACCGAACCATTGGCGTATCGAAGGCTCCAGCGTAATGCTCCAGATATTATCCGCCACCCGGTCCATTTTGCACTTGTCCACATTGGTATTCCAGTCCGCAGGCACATGCATCCAGCTCCCTTCCGACACCACTCCCGCATGTACATAAACATCACCCGTATAGTCATAAAGCGGAGAATCCTTCGTTGCTTTAAAGTACAGGGTCAGTGGGAGATCGGCATCCGGAGCCCCGGGCCGGAAACTCAGCCCGTCGTCACAGCTCCCCTCCTGTGTGATCCGGAGCTTTTCCGAAAGGCTGCCGCTCCTGATCACAATCTCTCCTTCACGCCCGGCCGGCCCCTGATTGGGAGCCACCGCAAAAGTCAGGTTTGCAGACACCAATCCGCGGGTATTGACCTGAGAAATCCAACTGCGGCCCGCTTCCGGGATTTCGACCTCAAATGCGATATTGGCTTTTACTTCCACCTGCACATTTCCTCCTTCTTTGCCTATTTCGAAGCGGGAGGCCGTCAGTGTCAGCGCATCTTTCTGCTTTTGTGAAACGGTAAAGCTCTTTTCAATTCCTCCTGTCACCAAGGTCAGTTTCACGCTCCGGCTGTCATAACCGGTGTTTTCCTGTGTACTGACAGTGACGGAAGCGTCGCCCGCCACCCGAAGACGGGGTCACCGTACACCAGTCTGCCGCCGTACGTGTATCCGCACCGGTCAGCGAGATCCGCCACGGACGCCCTGCCGAGAACGACAAAGTCCGTGTTCCCGAAACGGCGGGAAAGTCAATGCCTTGCTCAAAATAAGTTTCACTATCAGACGAAAGGATCAGAGAATCGGTTTCTTCTTCATCCGACGAACAACCGAGACCAATCAGCGGAAGCAGGAGAAGCAGAAACGGAAAAGATAAATATTTCATAGATTAAAAGGTATTATTGTATATAAAAAGAAGAGAGGGGTATATAAAAATTCACCACAGAGGGTACAGCGTAACACAGAGTCGATTTTTATGTCACTGATTATCGACATGAATACTCTGTGTTACCCTGTGTTCTCTGTGGTGAGAAAATTACCTGTGGTAAAAAATACAGGATTATTTCTTAGTCATGGTAGCCGTTTTGGCATCCGGATTCAGCACAATGGTATAAGTTCCGGCTGTCACCTTCATATTGTCACCATCTTGAGTCAGTGCTCCCAGAGTGCCGCCCAGATTGACAGTCCATGCACCATCCCATCTGAACTTCATCTCACCGGCCACCAGAACAACATCCACCGACCAGAGTTTGGTTGCCGGATCATAATTCATCAAGGTTCCTTTATCCCATCCGCCGGGCGTGGCGTCACCGATCACTTCCCATCCGGTCTTGGTCAACGAAGCTGTCAGCTTCTTCATATCGGCACCTACCCGATAGTAACCGGCTGTTTCAATCTTGATGTTATCGCCATCGCTGGGTTTCAGAATAAATGTCCCTACGTTCTTATCTCCATCCCAATTGATAGAGCCTACTATACCGATCCATACTCCGGCATCCCAGAACTTGAATTTGGTATCGGCATCGAAGTAGTGTGTCCCGGTATAGATGAAGTCGCGGGCGGCAGATTCCACTTTGTAGCAATCCTCTTTGGTAGCGTCCCATCCCTGATAGCTTCCCGGCAGCGCCATTTCCGCACTGGACAGTTCAACGGTGGTTTCCACCATGCTATAAGAATATTTACCGGCATTTGTCAGATTCAGGGTAATCACGTACGGGCTGGCTTTCAGCACCTTGAAGTTAGTAGGCCCTGCCACCAGTTCGCCTTCAAGCTCAGACTCCTTACCGGATACCGCTCCGTAGTTATCGGAATCCCAGCTATTGTTCGACCTGAATTTAAACTCTTTGTCAAGCAACGAAGTAGTCACCGTCCATAAGCGGGTAGTGGCATCATAATCCATTTGCGTGTCCTTATCCCAACCACCGGAAGTAGCGTCTCCCACCACTCCCCATACAAGGGGTTCGGTCTGTTCTACCTTACCTTCGGCATCTACTTTGATTCCGTACAATCCTTTTTTCGCAACCGTCAGGTCCTTTGCCAGAACCTTGGTAAGATCACTTCCGTCCACAATGGCATACGAAGCGCCGTCCGCGTCAAAGTTGGCATATCCCTGATATACCCCGTCGCCATCCGGGTCGCCCAGGAGGTAAGCATTCATATAGTCCCAGTCGGGATAACCCACGGCCACATAAGCAAATTTCCAGTCAACCGCATTCGGATCAAAAGGAGTAGCCTTGAAAGTAATCGAGTTCGAAGCCGGATCAGCTGTCACGTCATACGCCTTAGAAGTCAGCGTAATCGTAAAGTTATAAGTCTGTCCCGGATAAGCGCCCACTTTGGCCATCATAGCGTTCATCTGCGCATTGGTAAACTTCAGGACGGTAGCCCCGGTTTCACCTAATAAAACGGTTTTCGCATTCGCGTCATTCGTCAGCGTAACGTCATAGTTCACCACTGCCTTCACTCCATAGTCCGCCGGCGTCCATTTAATCTCGGGGAACTCCGCCGCAGCATTTTCATCGTTGAAAGTAAAGTCGCTTTGAGAGAAAGGCTCAAAAGCAGAGGCTTTCTGCAACTCCATGACGGGCGACTTCTCGTCTTCGCAAGCCGTAAAAGCCAGGAGCCCTAACAACAGTGTATAGAAATATATTTTTTTCATAATCTTATTCGTTGTTTTTAATGGTCATTCGATTTTAGTATCCTTCATTCTGCTTAAGATTGGTGTTAGAACCGATATCGTCTGACGGAATCGGGAACACGTTGTAGAAGTTCTCTACAGCCTTACCTTTAGCAGCGCCGCCCTTCCAGGGCCATACATAACCGGCAGTAGTAAACAGTCCGAAACGTACCAGGTCCGTACGGCGTTGTCCTTCGAAGAAGAATTCACGTCCCCGCTCGTCAATGATGAAGTTCAATGTCAAATCGGAATCGGAGATAGGAGCCAGCGTTTTATCACTGTAAGCTCTTTTACGCAGATCGTTCACATAACGGAGAGCAGTAGCTCTGTCGCCACCCTGACCGCCTCTGAGCACAGCTTCCGCATACGTCAGGTAGATCTCACCCAGACGGAAGAGCGGGAAGTCAACGTAAGCTTCCTTAGAAGGAGGCAGCGTTCCGTCCTTGTTCACATTGAAATATTTGGTAACAGGAATACCATTATTCTGGAATGTATTTTCGTCAATAATTTCAATACTGGTTGTCAGATCGGTACGAAGCATTGCCTTACGGGTATCCGCATCGCTGCCGCTCTCTTTAAGGAACAGGTTGTAGAGTGAAGATTTTGCCCTCACACCCTGCCATGCTCCTTTGGCGTTGACTTCATCCTGAGTTGCCGTAGCCCCCCAACATAAGAAAGCGGTCATACCACCCCAGGTCATCGTCTGGTCGCCTTCATAGCGTACAGGGAAGATCATTTCGTTAGACAAGTGATTGTCTGCCTTGAACATATCCACATAAACAGGTTCCAACTGATAGCCCACTTCGATCACCTTCTTTGCATACGTGATACATTCGGTGTATTTGTTCAGGCCGACGTAAGTCTCCGCATTGAGGTACAAGCGTGACAAGAGTGCCCATGCGGCAGCCTTGTTGGCATGTCCGTAGTCCTGGCTGTATCCCACTGTCGGTTCCGACATATCTTCCACACACTCAGTCAGCTCTTTCTCAATCCAGTTGAACAGGTCGGCAGCCATGATCTGCTTCGGCGGAATGCTTCCGATCGGGCTGTTTTCGTCTACAAACGGTACATTGCGATACAGGTCGAGCGCATACTCATAGCTCAGTGCACGCAGGAAACGGGCTTCGGCACGCCATGTCTTGATCCAGGCTTTCAGTGAAGCGTCGCAACCGCGGGCATCCAGTTTATCTTCGGTCGTCTCGCGCAGATAGGCGTTGGCTACGTTGATCTGATAGAACAGGCGGTAATATGAACCCTTGATCCACGGACTGGATGCACCCCAGGAGATGTGGTTGAATTCAGGGATACCGGGGTCGTTCCATGCACAATGTGCGATGTCTGAAGGCAGATCCTGCATATTCCACAATACACGGAGGAAGGAAGCCTGGCTACCGCCGTCGATACCTACCACATCCTGATCGGAGTCACCTCCGCTGTTACCACCGATGGCCATACCCGCATAAATCTTAGCAAGGCTCTGTTCATAGGCTAAAGGCTCGTTCCCGAAAACAACGTCGGAAACCAATTCGTCTTTGTCCAGTGGAACCGTATCGAGGTCGTTCACACAAGACGCTACTCCTAACATCATTCCCAGCAATGCACAGGGAAGAAGATATTTAAATTTTATTGTTTTCATGTTTTACAGATTTAAAAATTGAGATTAAGGCCGATCATGAATACACGGGGGCGAGGATAGATGTTGTTATCGATTCCTTCACCACTGATTTCCGGATCCAGTCCCTTGTACTTAGTGATGACAAACGGATTCTGTACCGTAGCATATACGCGTGCACTCTGTTTATCATTGAAGAGCTTGTTGAACGTATACCCTAAAGAGATGTTGTCCATACGCACGAACGAAGCATTCTGAACGTAATAGCTCGAACGGTATTGAGCGTTCTTGAAGTCGGTGCTGCGGGCAGAGGTCAGACGGTTCTTCAGGAATCCGGTCTGGTCATACATATTGGCGCCTTCGTATGCTTCACGGTTGGACTGTACGTTGTTGTAAACATAGTTACCAAAGCTGCCGCGCAAAGCAAATGAAAAGTCCCAGTTTTTATAAGAAAGTTGTGAGGTCAGCCCCATGAACACGTCGGGAGCAGCTTTCTTGAAGCAGATCAGGTCGGCGTCGTTAATCTGGTTATCGCCATTCTGGTCTACATAAGCACCTTCGATAGGTTTACCGTCGGGACCGTAAATCTGCTCGAACACGTAGAAGGAGTTGAATGCCTCGCCTACCCGGTGGATCAGGGCGTTGTATCCTGTACCACCGTCGATACCGCCATGGATGACACCGGCATAGTTGGGGTCGTCGTTGAAGGTCATCTTGGTGATCTTGTTCTTATTGTAAGAGATGTTGTAGCCGATGTTCCAGTTCCAGTCTTTGGTTGAAACGGCATGGGCATTGATGCTGAATTCAAAACCCTTGTTCTCCAATGTACCTACATTGGTCAGCAGTTGATTGCTGAAGTTGGTTCCGGCAGGAGCCGTAACGGTGTTCAGCAAGTCCTTCGTTTTACGGAAGTAATAGTCGATTGTACCCGTGATGCGTCCATTCAGGAAACCATAATCGATACCTACGTTCCAGGTAGTGGTTTCTTCCCACTTCAGGTTCTGGTCGTAAGGTTGCGGAGCAATCAGAGAGTATTCGGTGTCACCGAAATAATAGTTGGCACCTGCCTTGGAGTACATATAGCGGGCCATATACGGATAGTCTCCGTTACCCAGGTTCTGCTGTCCGGTCACACCATAGCCCAAACGCAGCTTCAGGTCCGAGATAGCGTTCACATTCTTCAGGAATGACTCCTCGTTCAGTTTCCACGCCAGTGCTACGGACGGGAACAATCCCCAGCGGTTGTCCGGGCTGAAACGTGAAGAACCGTCGTTACGCAAGGTGAATGTCACCAGATAACGGTTCAACAATGTATAGTTGAGACGTCCGAAGAAAGAAACCAGGTAGCTTTCGCTCGCATAGTCATCCCCCTTCTTATAGAATTCTTCCCCGGTCTTCTCTACATAAGCGGCCGAGTAGGGATAAGAGTTGGTAGTCGAATTATAGAAATGCTGCCAGGAGTAACCTGCCATGACGTCGATGTAGTTGACTCCGAACGTATTGGTATAGTTCAGGTAGAAATCGAGCAAGGTGTTGCGTTTCAACTGTGTATAATGGCTGTTTTCGCCAAAACCGCTTTTGAAGTTACCCGTACAGTAAGTCAGCGGTGAATTGTCGGCGATAATCACGTCACCCTTACTCTTCGATACGTCATAACCTAAATTCAGGTTAGCGCGCAGTTCGGGCAAGAAGTGGAATTTATAATCGATCTGCGCGTTGCCGATACTGCGGTAAACGGTCGATTTATCATCTTTCTCTTCAAGCATGGCAACAGGGTTGGCCAGACCGATATCAATCGGAGAAACCTTGTCTCCCTCCTGCTTCATATACATAAAGTATCCGTTTCCGTAAGGGTTGCCTTCCATATAGACAGGCTGTGTGGGGTCATACTGGGTAGCCAGACCGATAGCTGCACGGTCGGCAAAACGGTTCTTGTTGTACACTCCCTTCACATTCAGCTGGATGTTGAGCTTCTTGTCGAAGAAGTTGGGGTTCAGGTTAATGGCACCTGTCAGACGTTGCATGTTCGAAGTCTTCAGGATACCGTTTTCGTTTGTATACGCCACAGACACACGATAAGGCATATGCGGAACGGCTCCGGATACACTTACATTATGGTCGGTACTGCAAGCCGTGCGGAATATTTCATCCTGCCAGTCGGTAGAGGTTTTGCCCAAAGCGTTGGCCTGAAGACTATTCTCGCCAAACTTCTCGATCACGAAATTACGGAAATCGTCTGCCTTCATCACATCGACCGTATTCGACTTCGTACTGATAGAGAACGTGCCGCTGTAGTCCACCTTCACGCGTCCCGACTGTCCCTTCTTGGTGGTAATGATGATAACACCATTGGAGGCACGCGAACCGTAAATAGCAGTAGCAGAGGCATCTTTCAGAATCGTAAACGTCTCGATGTCATTGGGGTGGACGGTAGAGAGCGGATTGCCCATACCTTTGATTTCGGTGTTATCGACAGGCACCCCGTCAATAACGATCAGCGGGTCGTTGCTGGCCGACATGGACGAACCTCCGCGCACACGGATCGTAGCCCCGGCTCCCGGAGCGCCGCCGTCGGTAATCACGCTGACACCTGCGGCCTTACCCACCAACAGGTCGGAAGCCGAAGTAGCCATACCTTTTACCATCTTGTCCGCATCGATTGCCATCACCGAGCCGGTCACGTCATTCTTCTTCACGGTACCATAACCGATCACCACCGCTTCCTGAAGCATCACCGCATCATCTTGGAGGGTCACCGTCACACTGGGAGCAGCTTTCACTTCAACCGGCTTGTAACCGATGAAAGAAATCACGAGGGTAGAATGTTGAGGAACACTCAGAACAAAGTTTCCGTTCAGATCGGTAATCGTACCGATAGAAGAATTATCCTTCACAACCACATTCGCGCCGATTACGGGTTCACCCGTTGAATCTTTCACATGTCCCTTGACAGAGACTTGCTGTGCATAAGCGCTCAATGACAAGAATAGCCCAAACAACAGGGGCAGAATCATACGACAGATTCTAAGATTAACTTGCTTCATGCATTTAAAAATTAAAGTTAACAATATAAATATTAATATGATTTCTAAACTTTACATAGAGAATGAACGACTCCATTCCCGTTCTTGATTACGTAGCAAAAATAGTATATTAAGCGACAGCCACTTATTTAATGTCCAACAAATCCGCTCCCGCAACTACGCAAACGATTGCACCGTAAAAGCGGGGTTATAGCACATTGTCACCGAACTTTTTAGCCTCCTTTACACTATTTTTGTATCATATTAAACAAATCCGTAAATACATTGGTTTTGTTTTTATA
>ENA-OPAV01002403-OPAV01002403.1-human-gut-metagenome-genome-assembly--contig:-NODE-2403-length-10462-cov-2.093591_pt1 | contig 10462 bp, 5 predicted proteins | sample MGYA00241056_ERZ501428 | MGnify/ENA primary metagenome ERZ501428 (study PRJEB25962, sample SAMEA2042621) | human gut metagenome | biome: human gut; feature: human-associated habitat; material: faeces... | reverse complement strand
CCATCAAAGGAATGTGCGGACGGGCCGCATCCCAGATAAGGGATACCTTGCCAATAAGAAGTATTGTGTCGGGAGTACATTCCGGGTTTGCAGAAATTGGATATTTCGTAGTGCTCGTAGCCGGCACTGCCAAGCGTGTCCATAAGGGTGGAGAAGAAGCGAAGGCTGCTTTCTTCGTCTACTTCGCGGATGCGGTGCGTTTGCAGAAGTTCGTAGATGCGGGTGCCTTCTTCGTATGTCAGGTGGTAAGCGGAGATATGCTCTACGTTAAGGCTGACGGCTTGTTGCAAATCACGTTTCCAGCGTTCGTCCGTTTCGCCGGGAAGGCCGTAGATAAGGTCGATGCTTATATTATTGAAACCCGCACGGCGGCAATGATATACGGCATTGACGGCTTGCGCCGCGTTATGGCGGCGGTTCAGCAGTTTCAGGGTAGCGTCGTCAAAAGTTTGTATTCCCATGCTGATACGGTTGAAAGGCAATCGTTGCAGCATGACGGCGTATTCTTCGGTCAGGTCGTCGGGATTGGCTTCAAGAGTAATTTCCCGGCAATGCTCCATTCCATAGTATTTCCGGATGGTTTCAAATATTTCCCGGAAATCTTCTTCCGCAAGTTGTGAAGGGGTGCCGCCACCAAAGTAAATCGTTTCGACGGGCTCTTCTCTCAGATATTCTTTCCGTATCTGCAACTCTTTACACAACGCATGGATGTAGCGGTCTTTCAGTTCGCTACGGGTGGTGGAGTAGAAATCGCAATAAATGCAACGTGTCTTGCAAAAGGGAATATGGATGTAGATACCTGCCATGTGCCTGTAAGTTGGTTGGGGCGCAAATATACAATTTTTTTCTGCTTTGAATTGAGTGATTCTTAATCTTTGCCTGTATTTAATACTAAAATGGATATTGAAATGCGGAAGGACTGTGTTTTTTCCTTATATTTGTAGCGTTGTCACGGCAACGGAATCCAATTTACATTGTATGAAAAGCATAACACTCAGATATATAGTAGCACTTTTTGTTCTGTTGGTTTCTTATGCTCCTTACGCGCAGACATCTATATTCCGTGGCCTGTCCGTCACCGAGGGACTTTCCGATTTGGTGGTCAATGCTTTGTACAAAGATTCGATAGGATATGTATGGATTGGTACGGGAACTTCATTAGAGCGTTTTGACGGCGTCCACCTGAAACGTTATCCTGTCTCAGGCAATAATGAAAAGTTGAAGCGTGTCAATGCCATTGCCGAAACGGAAGGTAACCAGATATGGATGGGAAATGGCATGGGATTGTGGCGCGTGAATCATGAGAAGCGCGAGCTGGATGCCATCGCTGCGGAAACAATCAAATGCGGTGTCCGTTCTTTGTTGGCCGACGGCAAGGGGGGGCTTTACATCGGCAGTGAGGCGGGGCTGTTTATTTACCGGCAAGGACGGTTGGAACATATTCTGATAGACCCCAACGTATTATCCGCTGCCAATATCATCAACGGGCTGAGTTTCGGAGAAAACGGAATCTTATGGATGGCTACATCGAGCGGACTTTACTCGCTGGAATTGGAAAACCGGAAAATAGTTCCTTACTATTTCATAGTGGAAGACAAGCATATTTGCTCGTATACCAATATCGCCCGTATCGGTCCGGTTATCTATTTGGGTACGATGGGGCAGGGAATCGCTTGTTTTGATACCCGTACGCATAAGTTCGACTCTTATCTGGATGTAGGTTGCAATGTAATATCTTCCTTGTCTTGTGACGGGAAGGATTTGTTGTATGTAGGTACGGACGGCAACGGGGTACACTTTATTTCTACGAAACAGGGCAGGATAGTCCGTTCTTTCCAGCATGAAGTCGGAAAAGGCGGTAGTTTGCGTTCCAATTCGGTGTACTCCCTGCTGGTGGATAGGGACGGGTTGATTTGGGTGGGTTTCTATCAATTGGGATTGGATTATACGCTTTATCAGAGCGAATTGTTCCGTACGTACAGTTATCCGCCTTATTTTGATACAAAGGATATGCCTGTAAGGACCATAACTTTCCGGGGAAGTGAAAAACTGATAGGTTCTCGTGACGGTTTATATTTTATTGACGAGCAGCGGGGAAGGTATGCCGGTTTCAGCGCTCCGCAGTTGCGTTCCAGTATGATTATTTGTAGTTATGCCTTTCAGGGGAAGTATTATGTCGGAACTTATGGCGGCGGGATGTATGTGCTGGATCCTGTAACATTGACCATTAGCGATTTTGAGCCTCGCGTGGCGCAACCTTTTGTCAAGGGGCAGATATTCTGTATTAAGTCTGATGCGGAAGGATGCTTATGGATAGGGACTTCTGTCGGCTTATTCCGCTATAAGGACGGCAGGATGCTGAACCATTATACGAGTGCCAACTCTAAGCTGCCTGAGGGGAATGTATATGAGATTTACTTTGATTCTACACGTAAGGGGTGGGTTTGTACGGAGAATGGCATGTGCATCTGGGACCCTTCTTCCGAAAGTTTAAAAGTGGATATCTTTCCGGAGGGATTTATTCATAAGGAGAAAATCCGTACCGTATTTGAAGATTCCACGCATCAGCTTTATTTCCTGCCGGACAAAGGCCCTATGTATATATCCGATTTGTCGATGAATCATTTCCGCCATTTGCAGCCTAATACCTTGCTCGAGGGTAAGGATTGCATGTCTATGATAGAAGATGATGAGGGCTGGCTATGGATCGGTACCAGCAACGGCTTGTACCGGTATGACAAGAAGGACACGTTTATCCTGTATCATTTCATAGACGGGATTCCCAGTCCTATCTTTATATTCTGCCTGCCTGTAAAAGACGGGCAGGGCCGTATCTGGATGGGAAACTCGAAAGGGTTGATTTATATGAATACTCACGCCGAAGGAGAGTTTCTGCAACATAATCGCCCTTTGAGGATTACAGATGTCTTTGTAAACGGCAAACATCCGGTAGCGCCCGCATGGAATAAGGATAAGATGCGGGTGGATTTGGAAAATTCGCAAAACAATCTGACGGTTCGCTTTTCCGCTTTGAATTTTACCGATCCCAGTTATATGTCTTATGAGTGCAAACTGGAAGGTAAGGAAGAAGGCTGGCAGATGCTGATGGGGCGGTCGGATATCACTTACTATGATTTGTCGTCAGGCAATTATTGCTTTAAGGTGCGGCGTGTCGGTGTGGCCGATTCGGAAATCAGTATGGCGGTACATATTGCCTATCCGGTTATGGCCTGGATTGTAGGGGCGGTTATTCTGATTGTCTTGTCGCTTTTGTGCGTTTTTTATTTTTACAGGCGGAGAGGGAAGTCAAAGAAAACGGTTGAGCCTTTGCCTGTTGCCGAAGTAGAGCCCAAGACTGCTGTCACGGAAGAAAAGTACAAGACCAGTAAAATCAGTCTTGAAGAATGCGAGCGTCTCACCGGGAAATTGGAGAATATCATGCATCGTGAGAAGGCTTATACAAATCCGGATTTGAAAGTGGCGGATTTGGCGGCTATGATAGGGACGTCCGCCCATACTCTGTCCTATCTTTTTAATCAGCATCTGAACCGTAATTACTATGACTATATCAACGATTACCGTATCGCTGAATTCAAACATTTGATTGCTAAAGATGAATACTCCAAATATACTCTTGGCGCGCTTGCCGAACTTTGCGGTTTCAGTTCTCGCGCCTCTTTCTTCCGTTACTTTAAAAAGGCCACGGGAATTACTCCCAATGAATACATTCGCAGTATCGGAAAAACGAATGAATAACCGTGGAATTTATTCTTGAAATGACTGCCGGAGTCTCAAATTATTAGTTGATACTGGGAGTCTCAAATTCTTAAATCTTTGTTTTATTGTGTTTTACGCTTGTTTTAGTCTAATAGGATTAAGCGAGATTTATTAGGCATGGTAGAATGATGTTATCTGTGTATGTATCTATATCTTTGCTTTCGTAAAACAAACGTAAACCCAAAAATCTGAGATATGGAAAACAGTACGATGACAACTTCTCAATTAATAGCCGATTCTTATGTAAGCTATCATAACCAGGTTTACCTGTATATATTACATAAGGTAAACTGCCGGGAAGAGGCCGAAGATTTATCACAGGATGTATTCCTGCGGTTAATGGAATACAAGCAGATGCTCCGTCCCGATACAGTGAAATTTTTTATTTATACCATTTCCCGCAATCTGGTGAATGATTATTTGCGTCGTTTTTATAAGAAGCAGGAAATTTCCTCTTATATGTACGATCATGCCGAAACCTGTACCAACGATACCGAGAGCCGTATAATATCTGATGATTTAGCCGCTTTGGAACAACGTAAACTCAGTGTCCTTCCCACTCAACGCAGGAAAATTTATACGATGAGCCGTTTTGAGGATAAGTCGATAACGGACATATCTTCGGAATTGAACCTTTCACACCGTACGGTGGAAAACCACCTGCGTATCGGACGGCATGAGGTCCGTGAATATATCAGACAATGTATATAATAAATATAGCGTACTAACGAGAATGTTAATTTTAAATTATAAACGTATGAAAAATGATTTCTTGAAGTTCTCATCGAGAAAACTTTTCTTTTCAGCCATGCTGGTTACCGCATTGTCGGCAGGAGCTTCATTGCCTGCCTTTGCCGGGACTGCAGGTGTGCAATCCGTTATGCAGGCGGGCACGGTGAAAGGACTGGTCGTTGATGCGACAGGCGAGTCCGTAATTGGCGCCAGTGTACTTGAAAAGGGTACAACCAATGGAGTGATAACGGATATCGACGGTAATTTCACTTTAAATGTTTCTTCTCCGAATGCTGTTGTAGTCATCTCTTATATCGGTTACAAAACAGTGGAAATTCCGGCTTCAGATACAAAAGCTTTTCAGAAGATTGTAATGCGTGAAGATTCGGAAGTGTTGGCGGAAGTGGTGGTCGTAGGTTATGGCTCTCAGAAAAAAGAAACACTGACAGGAGCCGTTACAGTGGTGGATGATAAGATGTTGAAAGACAAAGGCGCCCTTTCCAGTCCCGTACAGGCTTTGCAGGGGCAGGTACCCGGTGTGGTGATTACCCGTAACTCGGCAGCGCCGGGTGATGAAAGCTGGAATATGAAGTTGCGCGGTTCATTCTCCAAGAACAATTCCGATCCGCTGGTGATTATCGACGGGGTGGAATCGGAATCATTCAGCCAGTTGAATCCGGCGGATATCGAGTCTATCAACTTCTTGAAAGATGCTTCCGCCGCTATTTACGGTAGTAAGGCTGCCGGTGGTGTAATTCTGATTCAGACCAAAAAGGCAAAGGCCGGTAAGGCGAAAGTGGAATATGGCGGTTCGGTAACTGCAAAGTTTGTCGGACTTCAGCCGGAGCTGATGACCTTGGACCAATGGTGTAATGCCGTTACGCAAGCCCGACTGAACGACGGTTATAAACCGGAAGACGATACTTGGCTGCAATATACCGCTTTAGCTCAGGCAAACAAGGGGCATTATATTGATTTGGATAATACGGTGAATCCCTTTAATAATGCTTTTACCGATGTTGCGGACTTTGTATTCTTTGATACCGATTGGCAGAATATCCTGTGGGGTACGGCAATGTCTACCTCTCACGAGCTGAGCGTATCCGGTGGCGGTGAAAAGACGACTTATCGTTTGTCCGGCCGCTATATGTACGATGATAGTAATTTGAAATGGGGTAACAATAATAACCAGCGTTATAATCTCCGCTTGAATAATACTTTCCATGTGACGGATAAGTTTGATATAGAGTCCGTGCTTTCATTCTTCCGTCAGGATCAGGTAGCGCCTACACAAGTCGGTTCCGCGCTGACGGCTTCTACCCAGCAGCCGGGTTTCCCTTCGTCTACAACAGATGGAAAGCCTTATGCCTGGGGTACATGGGGAGCGCCCAACTGGTATTGCGAACTGGGAGGCGACAATAAACTGAAAGTTACGGGTATTAATATCAGCGAGATGTTTAAGTATACTTTCAACGAACATTTTAATGCGGTAGCTACTTTGGGTTATAACACGAACAATGCTACGCGGGATATACAACGGACATCTATTGATTGGTATAACTATGCCGGCACTAAAAAAGTAATGACTAACCCTCAGCAGGAAGAAAGCAACTATATCAAGAGCAACAGTCAGACAGACCTTTACACCCTTAATGCTTATGCTAACTGGAGTCAGACTTTCGCGGACAAGCACGATATTGCGGTGATGTTGGGTACGCAATATAGTTTTAAGGAGTATGACTATACCACAACCAAAGCTAAGAATATTCTGCCGTCATTGGATATAATCAATGGTATCGGAGAAGTGATTTTGGTTAATGATAACAATAAAGGACCGGAGAAATGGCAGGAAGCGTTACTTTCTTATTTTGCCCGCGTCAACTACGATTATCTTTCCAAGTACTTGCTGGAAGGTAACTTCCGTTATGACGGTTCTTCCAAGTTCCAACCCGAAAACCGCTGGGCGTTCTTCTGGGGCGTATCGGCCGGCTGGCGTTTAAGCGAGGAGGCTCTCATTAAGAATCTTAATATCTTTGATGATTTGAAACTGCGCGTATCTTATGGTACGGTTGGTAATCAAGGCGGCATCGACCGTTACGATGGTATTCAGCTTTATAACTTCAATCAGAATAAAGGCGCTTTGATAGGAGGTGAAAAGATTTCCTATATCGATACAAACGGTAAGTTGCTCAGTATGGACCGTGAGTGGGAAACCATTCAGAATTACAATGTCGGTCTTGACTTCGGTTTGTTCGGTAACCGGTTGAAAGGAACGGCGGAGCTTTTCTGGAAAGTCTGCGAAAACATGCTGATTGATGTGTCTTATCCCGCAACGTTGGGCGACAAGGCTCCTACCGCCAATGTGGGTAGTTTTAAAGCCAACGGTTTTGAAGGAAACCTCAATTGGTCGGATAAAATCGGTAAAGTGGGTTACAGTATCGGTGGAACATTTACCTATACAACCAATAAACTGACCGACAATGGCGGAAGCGCAACGATTACGGACGGTGTACGTTCCGACCGTGAGGGTTATCCGTTGAACTCCGTATTCGGCTTGAAGTATGCAGGCAAAATCCGGAATGAAGAGCAATTGGAGAAATACCTTTACCGTTATACCGGCAATAATACCATCGATATGCCTACCAACCTGCGTTTGGGTGATAATATGTATGAAGATGTGAACGGTGACGGTAAGTTGACCGAGGAGGACTACGTTTATTTGGGAACAGATGACCCGAAAATCTCTTTCTCTTTCAATGGCGGACTGAACTGGAACGGCTTTGATTTCTCTGTCGTATTCCAGGGTGTGGGAGAGCGTACTATATGGCGTACCGGTAGTTCCAATAAAAGCAATGACGCATGGCGTATTCCTGTAATGAAGCCGCATCTGAACTCTCCGAATTTCTCGGTGGGAGATGTATGGTCGCCGGAAAATCCGGGCGCTTACTATCCGACTTATACGAATGTCGATCAGATTAATACTTATAACTACCGTTGTTCGTCCTGGTCGGTGGAGAATGGTAACTATCTGCGTCTGAAGAATATTTCTTTAGGGTATACTTTCCCGGCTAAATGGCTGGAGAAAACTAACTTCCTGACCTATGCGCGTGTTTATGTAACGGGGTCGGATTTATGGGAAACCAGTAAGATACGTGACGGTTGGGACCCGGAAGCCTCGCGTGAGGTAACAGCTTACGGTCGCTACCCGTTTACGCGCAATGTTACGTTCGGTTTAAACTTAACTTTCTAAAAACAGATTATTATGAAACTACATAAGATTAAAGCTATTTTGGCAGTAGCGGCAATGGGAATCCTGTCCCAATCCTGCCTCGACTTAGAACCGAAAGACCAGTTGGCCGAATCCAATTTATGGAGTTCTCCTTCCGAGTTCCAGTTGTTTGCCAATCAGTTCTACGGTTGGACACGTGATTTCGGCTCGTTGGACAATAACTCGACAAAGCCGTTACACTCGGATTATAATTCCGACCTTTTCACAAGTCGCGACGACCGTAATCGTTTCAGCAACGGTTCTAACTCGGTGCAAGAGTCCGATGGCAATTACGGCTCCTGTTATGCGCATATCCGGCGTACTAACTTATTGTTACAGAATGCGGAGAAATATTCCACTCCCGCGGATATTGCGCAGTATGTAGGCGAGGCTTATTTCTTTCGTGCCTATTCCTATTTTGATTTGTTGCAGTTCTATGGTGACGCCATCATCATTACCCAACCTTTGGATGTGACTTCACCGGAATTGAGAGTAGCTCAGAACGACCGTAGCGAAGTGGCTGATTTTATCATAGAAGACCTTGAAACTGCCGCTCCTATGTTACCCCGTTTTGCTGAGCTGACTACGGATGATGCGGGACGTATCAGTCGTGAGGGGTGTTGGGCGTTTCTCTCGCGTGTGGCTCTTTATGAAGGTACTTGGCAAAAGTTCCGTGGAAATGAAGAACGGGGACGTGAGTTGTTGGATATTGCGGCAAAAGCGGCTAAGCAGGTTATTGACAGTAAGACGTTCAGTCTGTTTAAGCCGGATGCCCTGAAAGAAAAGGCGCAGAAGTATATGTTTATTCTTGAGGATGCCAAATCCAATCCGGCCGGTATACAAAAAAGCGCTAACAAAGAATATATCTTTGCGCGTCGCTACGATGAGTCTTTGGCTCCTATCGGTAAGAACATCACGAAGACTAATCTGATTAATATGGTATGGGTGAGCCGTAAGTTCGCCAATATGTACCTTTGCCAAAACGGACTTCCTATTTACATGAATGGTGTGAAGAATGCACAATTCCAGGAATATGCGACGCTGACTTCCGAATGGGAGAACCGTGACAACCGTATGCGCTATACGCTTGCCAAACCGGGAGATTATTTCTGGAACAACAGTAATCCGGGATGCCGCCTGACATGGAATGATGCCTCCGACCAAAGCAATGCGGCTATCAAAAACTTTACTCCCAGCAGCGGAACCGGTTATCATAATCAGAAGTGGGCTTCCGAACGCTTGGTGAAAGATAATTTCGAGGGCTTTGATTATCCGGTTATCCGTTACGCCGAGGTTTTGCTGAACTATGCTGAGGCTGTTTATGAACGTGACGGGAAAATAGAGGATATGGATTTGAATCTTTCCCTGAATCTTGTCCGTACCCGTGTAAATCCCAATATGCCGGGGCTGACCAACAAGCTTGTGAATGACAACGGATTGAGCATGCGTGAAGAAATCCGTCGCGAACGCACTGTCGAGTTGTTCCATGAGGGTTTCCGCTTGGATGATTTGAAGCGTTGGAAGACTGCGGAAACGGAAATGCCGCAAGATATACTCGGTGTAAAGTGGGCGGGAACAGAATTTGAAGCCAAATGGTCTGCATGTCCTTATCCTCGTAACAGCGAAGGGGTAATTGTAATGGAAACAGGCCGTCAGTGGCAGGACAAACATTATTTATTCCCTTTGCCGAAAGACCAGTTGCAATTGAATCCGAATTTGAAACAAAATCCGGGTTGGGATAAATAAGCGGTAAACTTATAAAAATAGAAAAGCGTTATGAAAAAGATATATATGAATCAGTTCCTGCTTGCCGGTACATTGACGGGATGTCTCTTTTTGGCTTCCTGCGATAAAGAGCAGGAGTTTACAACGGGTATGCCTGAGCAACAGCTTATCAATTCCATTGAGTTGAAAGTGACTTCTAAATTGCCTTTGGCCGTAGCATGGATAGTACTATTGTATATAAGGTTGCACCGGAAGATGCCGCCGATAAAGAAGTAATGTGGACTTCCTCTAATGAGAAAGTGGCCGCTGTCTCTCAAAACGGTACAATCACGGCGCTTACCGAGGGTGAAGCTGTTATTACGGTAAAACCTGTTATAGGCTTTGGAGTTACCGATGTCACAGAGAAGACGATTACGGTGAGTGTCATTCCTGAAATTATAGAAGTTACCGATATTCGGTTGACGAATAAAGATGATGAGGGTAATCCGCTTACCTCTCTTTATCCGGGTGATGAACAGAAACTGACTTATACGCTGTTGCCTGAAAATCATACCTATTCTTATCTTACATGGGGCAGTAGCGATGAAACGATTGCTACTGTCGCGGAAGACGGGACGGTAACTGCCGTTACACCGGGAAATGTGGTTATTTACGCGTATACTCATGATGGCAGTGGCTACCGGGGTGAGTTCCCGCTTGTGATTAATGAGATAGTAAATGCCGAAGCTATATCCATCGAAGATTTGCCAGCCTTACATATGTATCAGACGGCTAAACTGAGTTGTACATTCGTGCCGGAGATAGCCGTTGCCAATTCGGTGGACTGGGAATCGAGTGATGAAAACGTGGTTACGGTGAAGAATGGCAAGGTTACAGCCGTAGGTTTTGGTGAGGCTACGGTTACGGGTACTTGCCGTGCTACGGGCAATAAGGCTGCTACAACGGTGAAAGTTACTACCG
>ENA-OPAV01002393-OPAV01002393.1-human-gut-metagenome-genome-assembly--contig:-NODE-2393-length-10493-cov-2.245545_pt1 | contig 10493 bp, 5 predicted proteins | sample MGYA00241056_ERZ501428 | MGnify/ENA primary metagenome ERZ501428 (study PRJEB25962, sample SAMEA2042621) | human gut metagenome | biome: human gut; feature: human-associated habitat; material: faeces... | reverse complement strand
CAAGGCAGACGTTATCTTCGTATGCGTCAAAGGCTATTCCGTAGACTCCATTACGGAACTAATCAAACGCGCCGCGCACAAAGATACAGTGGTAATCCCCATTCTGAACGTCTACGGCACAGGGCCTCGCATCCAGCGGCTGGTTCCCGGCGTTACGGTACTGGACGGTTGCATCTACATCGTAGGATTCGTTTCCGGCAAAGGCGAAATCACACAGATGGGAAAAATATTCCGTCTGGTTTACGGAGCCCACAAAGACACCGTTGTTTCCCGTGAAACATTGGAAGCCATTCAACAAGACTTACAGGAAAGCGGCATCAAGGCGGAAATATCTCCCGACATCAACCGCGACACTTTCGTAAAATGGTCTTTCATCTCGGCTATGGCCGTAACCGGCGCTTATTACGACGTGCCTATGGGCGAAGTACAGAAACCCGGAAAAGTACGCGACACCTTCATCGGACTTTCACAGGAAAGCGCCGCACTGGGACGGAAACTGAGCATTGACTTCAAGGAAGACATCGTAGAGTACAACCTCAAGGTCATCGACAAACTTGCCCCCGAAAGCACCGCTTCCATGCAAAAAGATATGGCGCGCGGGCATCAAAGCGAAGTGCAGGGATTACTTTTCGACATGATTACGGCAGCCGAGGAACAGGGAATTGACATCCCCACATACAGAATGGTAGCGGAGAAATTCAAATAATTTTATACCTTCGCTTAATTATCCCATACTGTTTTTATCACTCGGAGCGGAGCGCGGAATCTCCTCTCCTGATGTAAGGGGAAAACGGGAGAAAAAGAAAAAAAGTTCTTCGCTGCGCGCTGAATGACAGACAGCCTTGATATAAGCCGAATTTCAACATTTACTTACTAATTTTTACTACTTATGAATATGCTGACTCTCCTCTCCATCAACTGGAATCCCAACCCGGAACTGTTCAACCTTTTCGGCAGCCTTCCAATCCGATATTACGGCCTGTTATGGGTTGTCGGTATCGCTCTTGCCTACGTAATAGTACACCGCCAATACCGCGACCGGAGAATCGACGAAAAGACATTCGAGCCGCTGTTCTTCTACTGCTTCTTCGGCATCCTGATAGGAGCGAGATTAGGACACTGCCTGTTCTATCAGCCGGATTATTACCTGAACCATTTCTGGGAAATGATACTCCCCGTGAAGTTCCTTCCGGACGGCGGCTGGAAATGGACGGGATACGAAGGACTTGCCAGTCACGGCGGTACGCTGGGACTGATTATCGCCCTCTGGATGTACTGCCGCAAAACAAAGATGCACTATATGGACGTGCTGGACATGATAGCCGTGGCCACGCCTATCACCGCCTGCTTCATCCGCCTTGCCAACCTGATGAACTCCGAGATTATCGGCCAGCCGACCGATGTACCCTGGGCGTTCGTCTTTGAGCGGGTAGACATGCTGCCCCGCCATCCGGCGCAGCTCTACGAGGCAATCGCTTATTTCATCTTCTTCCTGGGCATGGTCTACCTATACAAGCGCGGGCAGCAGAAGCGGGAGAAAGCTTCCCTACCCTATCACCGCGGCTTCTTCTTCGGCCTTTGCCTGACAGAAATATTCGTATTCCGCTTCTTCATCGAGTTCCTGAAAGAAGACCAGGTGGATTTTGAAAGGACAATGGCGCTGAATATGGGACAATGGCTCAGTATTCCGTTCATACTTATCGGAGTTTACTTCATGTTCTTCTACGGCAAGAAAACGGCAGGAAAATAACATCCCCGCAACACTAAAAAAGTTTCAAGGCATGAAACCGACAGTTCCACCTGAGGAAACTGAAAGTTCCATGCCTTGAAACTTCTTGTTCCACCGGGCGAAACACTTTGTTCCCCACAGGGGAATACTTCGTTCCATCCTTTGAAACAGAATCTATATCGCAGGCTACTTTCCTTTGACTATCCGTTTAATGTCATTCAGCTTATTCAACGCTTCGAGCGGCGTCAGGTTGTTGACATCGAGATTCAGTATTTCGTCGCGTATCTGGCATAATATCGGGTCGTCAAGCTGGAAGAAGCTGAGCTGCATACCGCCGCGCGTCTCTCCCACCTCGGCCATCGGCTTGCCCGATATACCTTGCTGACGATTATCCGTCTCAAGCTGCTTCAAGATATCGTCGGCGCGTTTCACAATACTTTTGGGCATACCGGCCATTTTGGCTACATGGATACCGAAGGAGTGCTCACTGCCGCCGCGTTCCAATTTGCGCAGGAAAATGACCTTATTATCGACTTCCTTCACCGACACGTTATAGTTCTTGATGCGCTTGAAGGACTTTTCCATCTCATTCAGTTCATGGTAGTGCGTGGCGAAGAGCGTGCGCGCCTTGGCGCGCGGATGTTCGTGGATATACTCCACAATGGCCCACGCAATGGAAATACCGTCGTAAGTAGAAGTACCGCGCCCCAATTCGTCGAAGAGCACCAGACTCCGGGAAGAAAGGTTGTTCAATATGTCCGCTGCCTCGTTCATCTCCACCATAAACGTAGACTCGCCTACGGAGATGTTATCGCTGGCTCCCACACGGGTAAATATCTTGTCCACCAAACCGATATGCGCGCTTTCGGCCGGAACGAAGCTGCCGATTTGCGCCATAAGCGTAATCAAAGCGGTCTGACGGAGCAACGCCGACTTACCCGCCATATTGGGACCGGTAATGATGATTATCTGCTGCGTGCTGCTGTCCAGCATTACATCGTTCTCGCCTACCGGAAGCTGCTTCTCGATGACCGGATGACGTCCCTGGCGTATTTCCAGCACTTCGTCGTCGGAGATTACGGGACGGATATAATTGTTTTCGCGGGCCGCGGTGGCAAAGGAAAGCAGACAGTCCAGACGCGCTATCTGGTTCGCGTCAATCTGAATGGCGGAAATGAACTCGTTCAGCGATTGTACCAGCTCTGTGTAAAGCTGTGTTTCCAGTACCAGTATTTTGTCTTCGGCGCCGAGTATCTTCTCTTCGTACTCTTTCAATTCCTGCGTAATGTAGCGTTCGGCATTGACCAGCGTCTGCTTGCGAATCCATTCTTGCGGCACTTTATCTTTGTGCACGTTGCGCACTTCGATATAGTAACCGAACACATTGTTATAACCTATCTTCAAGCTGGGAATCCCCGTCTGTTCGCTCTCCCGCTGCTGTACCTTCAAAAGATAGTCCTTACCGGAATAAGCTATCTGACGCAACTCGTCCAGCTCGGCATTCACGCCGGATTTTATCACGCTGCCTTTATTGATGAGCAACGGGGGATCGTTGTTGATTTCCTTATCGATGCGGTCACGAATGGCGCGGCAGATGTCCAGTTGCCCGCCAATGTGGTTCAGACTGGCGTTATCGGCATCCATACAGGCTTCCTTAATAGGCTCGATTGCCTGCAAGGCTACTTTCAAGGCAACCACCTCACGAGGAGAGACACGCCCCACGGCTACTTTGGAGATGATACGTTCCAGGTCACCTATCAAATGCAGCTGCTCTTCAATCAGTTCCTTGAAGTCGGGTTGGCGGAAGAAATACTCCACTACGTTCAATCGCTCATTAATGGGCTGCACATCTTTCAGGGGGAACACCATCCAGCGCTTCAACAGACGGGCTCCCATCGGACTGATAGTTTTGTCTATCACGTTCAACAGGCTGCTGCCGCCGTCGTTCATACTGCCCATCAGCTCCAGGCTGCGCACCGTAAACTTATCCAGGCGGACGTATTTGTCTTCTTCTATGCGCGCCAACGAAGTGATATGCCCTATCTGCGTATGCTGCGTCAGAATGAGGTACTGCAAGACAGCCCCCGAAGCAATGATACCGTTCTTGAGGTGTTCCACGCCGAATCCTTTCAAATTCTTTACTTCAAAGTGTTTCAGCAGCTTCTCGCGGGCGGTGGTTTCCGTAAATACCCAGTCTTCCAGCTCGAATGTAAAGAACTTGCTGCCGAAGTTACCCTCAAACATTCCCCGACGGCCACGTTCAAAAAGCACTTCTTTCGGAGCAAAGTTATTCAACAGCTTGTCCACATAGTCGAAAGGCCCTTCGGCGGTCAGGAACTCACCCGTAGAGATGTCCAGAAATGCCACGCCGCAAGCGCCTTTACCGAAGTGAACGGCGGCAAGGAAGTTGTTTTCCCGGTAATTCAGTACGTTGTCGTTAATGGACACGCCCGGTGTTACCAACTCGGTGATACCGCGTTTCACCAGTTTCTTGGTGAGCTTCGGGGCTTCCAGCTGGTCACAAATGGCTACGCGCTTGCCTGCACGTATCAGCTTGGGCAGATACGTATCGAGCGCATGATGAGGAAAACCGGCCATTTCAATCGTTTTCCCTTTGCCATTGGCACGCTTTGTCAGGGTAATGCCTAAGATTTCAGAAGCTACAATAGCATCGGTGGAATAAGTCTCATAGAAGTCGCCACAACGAAACAGCATGACGGCATCGGGATGTTTCGCCTTCAAGTCAAGGAACTGTTTCATCATCGGGGTAAGGACAATATCTTCGTTCACAGCGGTATCTGTTTAGAGTTTTAATGTAATTTGATTAAGCAGGACAAAGATAATCCTTTTTTAGAAAATACGTATGTAGAGGGTTTAAATCCTTAGTAAGCCTTAACAAAGTGGGTATTTTTGCTAAAACGTGTTATAAAACACACTTTTTTATTTGTTTTATTTGGAGATTTCCCAAAAGTCCGTACCTTTGCAATGTGTTTTTCATAGTATTAGATTTAAGGTTAACAAAGGTTGGAGTACAGCGGTACTCCTTTTTTTATGCCTGTATGTTTCATTTCACACTTGCCAGCATCAAAGTAGCGTCATTGTGATTCAGTTCGTAAACGCTGGTTTCAATATTATCATTGTAAGCATTGTCCTTGGAGTTCCAACGGGCATAGCTCAAAGAAACCTCATCACCCGTATATTCGATATCCAGCTTGAAGTAAGGAACCCACGCTTCTTTTACACTATCCCATTTGGAAGCTTCTTTGCTGATTACACGATTCTCATTGTCATAGCCATAAGTATAACGCAGGTGACGGAATAAATAACCATCCTCATTACGGAAGATTGTCCGGGCTGTTACCAGTTCGCCGCTCATTTCCTCGTTCTTTACGTAATCCGTAGGATTCATTGCATTCGCAGAGAAGTTTAATACGCTTGCCATTACTACCGCTACCATTACCACTGCCTTAAGAATTACATTTGTCTTCATAATCGTTATGTTTTTATTGTTATTATTAGTTTGAGTTATTCAGGCTTTCTTTGCCGAGCGCCTTCGGCTATATATAGTCAATTGCTGTGCCAAACTTATAAACAATTGATAATCAACGATTATCTAAAACAAAGCTGTGTTCATTTCCGAACAACTGTCCGCGCAAAAGCGAACATTATAAAAAATGCAACTGCCGAAAAATATCTTTCGACAATAGCGTATTCAAAAACAGATTTAAAGTTATCTATTCTTTCGAATAGATAACTTCAACTTTAACTCCTGTGGAGCATTTTATGGCAGGGAACCCCACCCTAGTACATCTTTTATCTTTGTCATAAACATACGATACAGCAGTATTACCGTTCACCTTTACGGATACGGGTGCGGCAGTATCAAATATCCGCAACGTATATGAACGTACAGACGCGCCACCCTTATAATTACCCCGACGTGCAGAAATAATATACTTGCCTCTATTTCCATCAGCTATTTGTTTCAGAACTGTTGTAGAGTACATAGTGGCATAATCGCTATTATTTCCACTGTCTTCATATAAAGAACTTTCACCATCAGAACCGGCTACAATATTCAGGATTAGATTATCCGGACGTTCGGTAACATTCATTACAGTAGGAGGGTTGTAGGGTATGATAGCCCCTTGTCTGAAAAAATAGGGTATTTGCTCGTGTGTGAAATTCATAACCTTTTTACACGGTCCCTCAATAAGTTCATTGGTAGATACGCTCCACCATTTTCCTTCAGGAAACCAGATTTCCTTGGCACTGATACCATCAACAGCAGCTTCAGTAATAGGAACTACAAGGATATCATCACCGAAAAAATACTCGTTCTCATAAACATAAGCTTCCTCACTCTCCGGATATTCATAATACAGAGGACGACAAACAGATATACCGGTATCATAAGCTTTACGGGCCATAGTGTAGAGATAGGGAAAAAGCGAGTAGCGAAGCCGTACCGCCTCAAGCATCGTCGGAAAATTATCAAATTTCCAAATTCGACGTTCTATGCGTGCATCGTTTGTCGCATGTGTACGGAAAATCGGTGTAAACACTCCGAATTGTATCCAACGAAGTACAAGTTCCGGATCATTTACAATACTCTCATCTGTGAATGCATGTCCGCCAAGATCGTGCCCCCAATAGCCATACCCTACATTCGAAGCTGTAGCCGTAAAATAAGGTTGGAAGCCAAGAGTCTGAAAGTTTATAAGAGCATCGCCCGAAAAACCAATCTGATAACGATGGCTGCCCAAGCCTCCCCAACGGTGGAAAATTACAGGTCTGCGGTCTGTACGTTTTCTCACCATATCGTTAAAGAATATATGATTGCACCAGAATGTTTCACTCAATCCGTAAGTATCATTGCTTGTAAGATGTTGCTGCCAGTCAATCCACCAGAAGTCAACTCCCTCACTTTCGTGATTACGGATGATATTTTTAAAGAATGATTTTGTAAAATCCGTATAGTCAATGCTCCAAGAGATATTATCTTTTTTGTCGTTAAGATACTTACCATTAAGTTCCGAGTTCATTGCCGCAAAATAGACAGGCGATTCATTCTTGTTTATACCGTCGGCAGGATGAAGATTAAGGGCAATCTTAAAATTATTATCATGGATATCCCGGAGCAAGCCCTTAGGATTCGGAATCAGATTGGTATTCCACGACCATCCTGTCCAACCACCTTTATCTCCGGATTGTCCATTTCCTACGTTCCAGTGCCAATCCATATCCAGAATCATTACATCGGCAGGAATCTTATTATCCTCGATTTCAGACATAATCCGGCGGTAGTCATCTGCCGAATAAGCAGAGTATTTGCTATACCAATATCCGAATACATAATCGGGCGGCAATGGTATCTTACCCGCAATTTTAGTGTAGTCGGAAATAGCTTTCTTATAATCATTACCATAACCCAGATAATAGATGTCAAGAGCATCCGTATCGGAGCGTTCCGCCCACCAGTCAAACTCCATATCCGCATGGGGCCGGAGAGCATAAGAACGCCCACCGTCAGAGCGTATGGCAGCCCATGAATCGTCTATGACAGCCCATCCGGAACGTGATATCAATCCGTTCTCCATTTCGGCACGCTTATTATCTCCATTACTTCCGTCAAGAGTGCGGCAGGTACCTTTAAGATTCAACGAATCTGATTTACCGGGATACCACACAGACTCACATCCATTGTTATCGATAGTTATGGTCAGATTTTCAGGAGAGGCAGGAGTTGTCACCGGATTTGTACTTTTGCGATATCTCAACCTTACCTTATCGGTAACTATATACAAATACGTATTGTCTTCCCTCTTCCTGAAACGTGGCACCTTCAGCCTACGATTGGTTACGGTAAACGTAGCTTGGTCCTCAAATATACCTTTAGCACTGTATTCAATGCGAATCATCTCCGGTGTAAGAACAGTGAAGCGCGCTTTTCCGCAAATCACCACCGCTTCAGGGTTGGCAACCGGATTATTATCGGACGCTGAAGTCTTTGCGGTTGCCAGCATTAGTAGGGCAACCAAACAAATAATTGTTTTCCCCTTTTTAAAATTCAAAAGAAACCCTTGCAACAAGGGTTTCTTTTGAGAAGAAGATTTCTTAAATCCATTCATTGGGCATTCAATGTTTCAATTAAAATATTATTTCAGATTCTTCACTCCTTTCATTGCAGCCTTATCCGTAACTTCCATGATACTGATAGCATAACCACCACCCGGCGCTGCTTTCATTTTCAATACAGATTTGGCCGATACAATTCCTTTCCGAATGGTATAAGCTTGAGGATTAGTTCGATAATGGGCATCCTTACTGTCTTCATAGACAGTGGCAATATACTTCTTATCCTTATCAAGGAAGTCCAACTTCAATGCTGAAATATGACCGTCCTCGTTACTGGTGCAGCCTACAAACCAATTATCCGTTCCCTTAGCCTTACGGGCAACCACAATATAACGTCCCGGTTCGGCTTCAAGATAACGGCTTTCATCCCAATCTACCGCTACATCCTTGATAAACTGAAAAGCATCCATAAAACGTTCGTAATTCTCCGGAAGGTCGGCAGCCATTTGCAAAGGGCTATACATAGTGACATACAATGCCAGTTGACGCGCAAGGGTGGAGTTTACATGAGAATGACTGTTGGGATTCAATTTATTCATATCCATTTCGAAAATACCAGGGGTATAATCCATCGGGCCGCCTTGCAGACGAGTAAACGGAAGCACAGTGGTATGAAAAGGTTTGTTACCGGCAAAAGCCTCGTATTCCGTACCTCTGGCAGACTCATTACCAATCAGGTTTGGATACGTGCGGCAAAGTCCCGTAGGACGTACTGCCTCATGGGCATTAACCATGATACGATGCTTCGCAGCTTCAGTCACAGCATACAGATAATGATTATTAAGCCACTGTCCGTAATGATGTTCTCCGCGGGGAATCATATTCCCCACATAACCACTCTTGACCGAGTTATATCCATATTTATTCATCAGCTGATAAGCCGCTTCCATATGCCGTTCGTAGTTACGTACAGAGGATGATGTTTCGTGGTGCATCATCAGTTTCACCCCTTTTGAATGAGCATATTCATTCAGCATTTTAATATCAAAATCGGGATAAGGAGTTTGGAAGTCGAAAACATAATCTTTAGAATTGCCAAACCAATCTTCCCAACCAATATTCCAGCCTTCCACCAATACTTGGTCGAAGCCATGTTCGGCGGCAAAATCAATATATTTCTTTACATTAGCATTGTTAGCCGGATGAACCCCGTTGGGTTTCACCCCGGTATAATCCGTTTCATCGAGTTTCACCGAAGGAATATCCCAAGTATACGCCCATGGCTTTCCACCGGCAATCATTTCCCACCACACACCGATGTACTTCACCGGCTTAATCCAAGAAGTATCTTCATATTTACAAGGCTCATTCAGGTTAAGAATAAGATTCGATGCCAATATCTTCCGTGCGTCGTCACTCACCATCACCGTACGCCAAGGAGTATGGCAAGGACTCTGCATATATGCTTTGTTTCCTACCGCATCCGGAGTCAGCCATGATTCGAATATTAAATTCTTATCATCCAGATTAAGATGCATGCATGAATAATCAACCAACGCAGCCTCGTGCAAATTGATATAAAGTCCTTCGGCTGTTTTCATCTGAAGGGAAGTCTGTACACCGGTAGGCGAGAAAACAGTCTGCGAAGCATTACCGCTGACAGCGCCTTGCAGCAACCCGCGGATTTCGGAAAGTTTAGACTCCGTATAATCATATTCTTGTGTATCATAATCTCCCGGAATCCACCATGCAGTATGGTCACCGCTCATGGCAAACTGCGAATGTTCCTCCCTAACAACGAAATAGACTAAATTCCTCTGCTGAGGGAATTCGTAACGAAAGCCTATCCCATCGTCGTACACGCGGAAACGAAGATTCATAAAACGGCCGGTCGATGTTTGCTTCAGTTCCACCAGCAGTTCGTTATAATGATTACGTATATCCTTATTCTCTCCCCACACCGGTTGCCAAGTTTCATCGAACGAAGATGTAGAGGTATTTACTACTTCAAATCCCTCCTGCAAGCTTTCCTGCCCGTTCAGTTCAAGGCCCAAGGTACTGGGATTGATAACCTGAGATTTCTTGTATTGTAAAGAATAAGAGGGTTTGCCTTTTTCTTGCAGTTCAAAAGAAAGATGGACATTATTGTCCGGAGAAACCTGTTGGTAAACCTTGGTAGCATTCTGCGCTTGCACCGTCAGTGCCATAAACAACGCACAAGTTACCAATACTATCATTTGAAAAGTTTGTTTCATATTCAAAAGTACCTGTTTAAGTAAATAATAAATAAATCTGTATGAGTGTTGCATCTATATCTCTAAGTAGCGGTTATACGGCTTATGGCTATTACTTTATCATACCTGCCCGCCTTTTTTAATGTGCTATTATAAGCCTTTCAATAATATATCAAAATATCCTCATTCATAAATATATTGTCTATATTAACGGAATAATTTATGGATGAGGATATAAACTTTTTATAAAATCCTGAAAACTACTATTTCACCCTAACCAATTCAGTTATTGCTGATTTTCTGACTTCACTGCGGTTAATGTCATATTATTCGAATCGGAAACATCCAGAGTAAGTTGATAAGTACCGGTTTGTTCTGTCGTTACTTGCCATTGGACATCCTTACTGCTTCTATTTTGTTTGATAACTTTCATCGTTGTACCCGGAGTAAAT
>ENA-OPAV01002374-OPAV01002374.1-human-gut-metagenome-genome-assembly--contig:-NODE-2374-length-10588-cov-2.130827_pt1 | contig 10588 bp, 7 predicted proteins | sample MGYA00241056_ERZ501428 | MGnify/ENA primary metagenome ERZ501428 (study PRJEB25962, sample SAMEA2042621) | human gut metagenome | biome: human gut; feature: human-associated habitat; material: faeces... | reverse complement strand
TCCTCTGGATTTAAGAAATGCACATCGCAGGTCGCCACGACCATTTTGTTGAACTGTTCTCCGAGTTTTACGATCTTGCGGTTGATCTCCTGAAGATCTTCGATCGTCTCCACATCGGTCTTGTCGCTTCGAAGCATAAAAGCATTGTTGCCGATCGGCTGGATCTCCAGATAATCATAGAAATTGACCAGCCTTGCGATCTCCTGATCCGAGCGATGGTTTAACACAGCCTGATACAGTTCGCCCGCTTCACAGGCAGAACCAAGCAATAGTCCCTCTCTGTGACGCACAAATTCGCTCTTCGGGATCAGCGGTCTTCGGTTATAATATTTCAAATGTGAACAGGAAACCAGGCGGTAGAGATTGATACGTCCAAGATCGTTTGTCGCCAGCAAAATTGCATGGTGCGACGGACTCTTGCGGATCTTATCCACGGAAGTACGCCCCAGCTCATTGACTCCATCCAGCGTTGTAATATCTCTCTGCTGAAGCATTTCAATAAATTTCACAAAAATCTCTGCCGTACATCCGGCATCATCAACGGCTCGATGATGGTTCTCCAGTGATACTTTCAGTGCCTTTGCAACCGTATCCAGCTTAAAACGGTTCAGTTGCGGCATCAACACCCTTGCAAGTGCTACGGTATCGACAACCGTAAATTCTTTTTCAATGCCCTGCCGTTTGCAGTTTGCTTCGATAAATCCCATGTCAAACGATGCATTGTGTGCGACCATCACGCATCCTTCCGAAAATTCCAGGAACTTCGGCAGGATTTCTTCGATTGTCGGAGCGTCGAGCACCATGTTGTCGTTGATGCTGGTCAGCTCCTCGATCCGATACGGGATCGGCACTTCCGGGTTGACAAAGGTGCTGAATTTATCCGTGATCTTACCATTTACCACTTTGACGGCACCGATCTCGATGATCTTGTTTGCCACCGTACTGAAACCGGTTGTCTCCAGGTCGAAGACTACATAGGCATCCTCCAGGCTTTGATTTCTGGAATTGACAACGAGGTCCTGCAGGTCATCCACCAGATAAGCCTCACATCCGTAAATGATCTTAAAGTCCTCATCCGGCGAAACCGCGTGGTTCGCATCCGGGAAAGCCTGCACAACACCGTGATCTGTGATGGCGATCGCCTTATGTCCCCAGGATTTTGCCCGATTTATGATGTCTTTTACATCGGAAACGCCATCCATATCACTCATTTTTGTGTGACAGTGCAGTTCCACACGTTTCTCCGGCCAGGTGTCCACCCTCTGTTTGCGGAAATCCTGGATTTTTTTGATACCAAACACCGAACCGATACTGAGCTGTCCGTCAAACCGGTCGATTGTCGTCACGCCGCGGATTTTCAGAAACGCACCGGTTTTGATATCCTTTAAAATCTCCGGCACCTGCTCTGTCTGTGCAAAAATCTTGATCACAATGGTATCTGTAAAGTCGGTCACTTCCATCATAATAATTGTTTTATTATTACGGATGTCACGCGTCTCCAGCGTCTGTACCTGTCCGCGGATCGTCACTTCACCCATCTCTCCCTGGATCTGCTCGATCGCCAGAGATTCACTTTCAAAGTCACGTCCGTAAAGCACATCCGGATTGTCCGAGCGACGCACGCTGCGAGATCCGTCTCCTCTGGAAAATCCGGAACGGAATCCTCCTTTTCCCTGGAAATTTCCTCTGTTTTTTGGTATATCTGCTGCTTGTTTCTCGACTTTTTTCTCGCTCTTTCCGTCGTTTTTCTTTTCTGGTTTTGCTTTCTCTTTTTTCGCCGCTTCTGCCTTTCCTTCCGCTTTTGCAGACTCCACCTGTCCGTTTTCTTCCGGCAGATTCTGAGGCTCTTCCGGATTACCAAGCACGGCATTTTGCAGGATCGCATCGACTTCCTGCTGAATACGCAGCTCGTTGTTTTTATGCGACTTGCTCTCCACCGGCTCTTTGAAAACAGTCTGCACCTTAAAATGCATGCCGCAGCGTTCGCAGAAAATTTTCTCCAGGATCTGCAAAAGCTCCTCAAGACGCTCTTCCGCTATCACATTCTTTTCGATGGTCAGCGTCATCTCATCGTCCGCTGTGAAAGTACATTCTGCCTGACGCAGGATGCTGTAAAGGAAGATATTATAATCTCTGATTTCAGATAGAATACTGCTCTCATACTCCTGCATCAGCGTTCTTGGCGTATATTGTCTGGATAACTGAAATTTGACAATAATCTTTACGTCCATCGATGCATTGCCAAAAATCTGTCTTCGTATCTCATGCTCCGTATCCTGCACGGACTGCCAGTACAAAAGCCTCGGGCTTTCCAGATATACCCTCATTCTGTCTCTTGCAGAAGTGACGGTTACTCTCGTAACCGTCGCCTGAGAAAGTAATCCTCTTAAGTTGTCATTTACCTTTAAAGTCGGAAATACATCAAAAAACTCTTTAGGCATGAATCTCATTCCAGTGAAGAAGCTCTTCTCTGAGAGCATCCAGAAGTTCACTCTCAGGCACTTTCTTCACCACTTCCCCCTTCCTGATCAAAAGACCTTCGCCTTTTCCGCCGGCGATCCCGATATCCGCTTCTTTCGCTTCGCCAGGTCCGTTTACCACGCAGCCCATGACCGCAACTTTGATATCCAGTGGAATATCTTCTACCATATTTTCAACTTTGTTTGCCAGACCGATCAGATCGATCTGTGTACGTCCGCAGGTCGGACAGGACACAACCTCAATGCCTCCTTTTCGCAGCCCCAGCGTACGCAGGATCAGCTTGGCAGATTTGATCTCTTCTTTCGGGTCTCCGGTCAGAGATACACGGATCGTATCACCGATGCCCTGCGAAAGAATGATACCAAGTCCGACAGCGGATTTGATGTTTCCGGATAAAACTGTTCCGGACTCTGTGATACCGACATGGAGCGGATGACCGGTCTTTGGTGCGATCAGCTCATGTGCTTTTGCACACATCAGTACATCGGAAGATTTGATGCTGATGACCAGATTGTCATAGCCCATATCTTCGATCATATGCACTTTATCCAGGGCACTCTCCACGATCCCTTCTGCCGTCACGCCGCCGTATTTTTTCACCAGGTCTTTTTCCAGAGAACCACTGTTTACACCGACACGAATCGGAATGTTTCGCTCTTTGGCCGCATCAACTACAGCCTGCACACGCTCCCTGCTGCCGATATTTCCCGGATTGATGCGGATCTTGTCGGCACCGTTTTCGATCGCCGCGATCGCCAGTTTATAGTCAAAATGAATATCCGCTACCAGTGGGATCGTAATCTGCTTTTTGATCTCTTTCAATGCACTCGCAGCTTCCTGTGTCGGAACTGCACATCTTATAATATCGCATCCTGCTGCAGTCAAAGCCTGGATCTGTGCCACAGTTGCCCGCACATCTTCTGTTTTTGTATTTGTCATAGACTGGATCAGGATCGGATTTCCGCCTCCGATCACCCGGTTGCCGATCTTTACCACTTTTGTATGTTCTCTGTACATAAATCAGACCTCCCTAATGTCAGCAAAGCTGACCAAAATCGCATACCAAGTCTCACGTATGTTCGACTTGACTTCACTGTACCTGTTTTTCATATTTCACAAAATAATATTCCAGATCAAAATACGTCTGCTCATCGCTCGTCGCCGTGATTTTCCATTCTTCCTTCTCATCCAAATTTGGAAAATAAGCATCAGCCTCATATGCATGGTCAATCTTTGTCATATGAGCCGTATCGCAGTATGGAAGCATCTGACGGTAGATCTGCTCTCCGCCGATCACATAGACATCCTCACTGTCATATTTTTTCAGCTCTTCCAGCACTTCCTCGACACTGTGCACGATGATGGCACCTTTGACCTGATAATTCTGATTTTTCGTCAGGACAATGTTAACTCTGTTTTTGAGCGGCAGTCCGTTCGGAAAACTCTCCAGTGTCTTTCTGCCCATCACAACTACTTTTCCGGTTGTCATCTGACGGAACATCTTCATATCGTTCGGAATACTGACCAGCAGTTCATTGTTCTTGCCGATCGCCCAGTTCTTATCCACAGCAGCAATCAAATTCATCTTACTTATCCTCCTCTTTTCTCATTCTTTACACTTTTTTATCCGGTAATTCAAGAATGCCTCTGGCATTCTTGCTGCGAGGTGCACGTCATGCATCGCATGAGATATTCTTCTGTGCACCTCTGCAATCCGCCGGAGGCTATATCAGATGGGAGATGGATTCCCGTTACTGATACAAGCTTGCTACCCGCCGCCGACAGAAACGGGAGTCATCTTTCATCTGATATAACGATCCCTGTTCTTATTTTGCTACAAAATTTGTTCTATAAAGTGTAAAACTTTCGCTGTGTCAAACTTTTGTTCTCCAAAACTTGCTGCCGGCATCATGCCAAGCAGTGAATTTGTCACAAAGCATCCGTTAAACTTACTGATATCCTCCGGATACAGTTCTTTTTCTTCCAGAAGTACTCCCCTTCTTCCGGCTTCTTTTATAACATATCTCCGCATCACTCCCGGCAGCATCCCGCTGCTGACGGGCGGTGTGACCAGTTTATCATCCTGAATAAAAAAGATGTTTGTCGTACAGCCCTCGCTGATCTGCCCTTTCTGATTGAGAAAAATCTTTTCATCCAGCCCGCTTTTTTTTGCATTTCGCTTTTCCATAATGTTGTCTGCAATCCCAAGCGTCTTATGGTATGTGAGCGGTGAAGTCTCATTTCGTCTGATTTCGGAAAATCCAAGCCGAAATCCTTTCTGATACTGTTCTTCTGAGTAAGTGTTTTTTCTCAGTCCAAACAACTTATTCTGTGCCGTCACTGTGATCTTGAGTGCTCCGTGCTGCTTTTCTTCCGACTGTGGACAGGCATTCAGATAAGCAAGCACTTCCTGCTCCTCTACGCTCTGGTCAATTCCGAAAAATGCAAGGCTGTCACGCAGCCGCTCCAGATGCCAGGCAAGCAGCTGCGGTATGCCTTCTTCCACAGCGATCGTCTCAAAAGCTCCGATGCCAAAGTAAAACCCGTCATCCGCCAGAACCGTTGATCCGCTGCTTTTCTTTTCTTCTGTTTTATTCTGCATTTCCTGCCCCTTTCAGATACGCTCCAGAAAAGCTTCGAGGTCTTCGACCGTATCCACGATCCATTTTGCACCGCACGTTTCCAGTTCTTCCCTGCTGCCGTATCCATAGAGTACACCGACACAGGAAATCCCGAATTTGCCGGAGCCGAGGACATCGTGTTTGCGATCCCCGATCATCAGCACTTCCTGCATATCCGTGATCTGATTGTCCGAAAGTGCCGACTGTATCACATCTTCTTTGTGGATTTTGCTTCCATCCATGGAACTTCCCTGAATATCATCAAAATACTCTGCCAGTTCAAAATGCTTAAGTATCTGTTTTGCGTAAATCTGCGGCTTGGAGGTCGCCAGAATCACTTTTTTGCCCTGTTCTCTGCATTTTTTCAGCAAATGCGTGATTCCCGGATAAACTTTATTTTCGAAAATACCTTTCACGGCATAATATTCACGGTAAAGACGCACGCCTTCCTCTGCTTTTTTTTCATCAAACCCATAAAATTCTTTAAAAGAATCTACAAGAGGAGGACCCACGAAACGGTAAAGATTGCTCTTTTCTTCGGAAATCCCCAGATTTCCAAGTGCATAGGAAACGGAATTCGTGATCCCGTCTGCGGAGTCCGTGATCGTTCCGTCCAGGTCAAACAACAGATATTTTATCACTTTCTTTTCTCCCTTCCAACGCCTGCAGAACAGCTTTTGCTTTCTGAAGCGTCTCTTCGTATTCAAACTCTGTCTCCGATTCGCAGGTGATGCCGCCTCCGACTCCGAGATAGTACTTTCCGTTTTTATGTACTGCTGTGCGGATCACAATATTGAAATCGCAGTCACCGTCGAGCGTCAGATAACCGATCGAGCCGGTATAAAGATTGCGTCGGCTGTGCTCCAGTTCTTCAATGATCTCCATCGCACGCAGTTTCGGTGCCCCGGTGATGGATCCGCCCGGAAAGGCTGCTTCCAGAAGATCCACAACATTTTTATCTTCCGCAAGTCTTCCTTGAACTTCCGATACCAGATGAAAGACCGTCGCATACGTCTCGATGCTGTACATTTCCGTCACTTTGACGCTGCCCGGCATACAGACACGGTTCAGATCATTTCGCTCCAGATCAACGATCATAAGAAGTTCGCTCTTATCCTTATCGGACTCTTCCAGTTCTTTTCTCATCGCTGCATCTTCTTCTCTGGTGGCTCCGCGTTTTCTGGTACCTTTGATCGGTCTGGTCGCCACAACACCGTCACGCATCTGCAAGAAACGCTCCGGAGACGCACTGACGATCTGCAGATCCCCATAATTTAAATAGCCGCCAAACGGAGAAGGATTGTCTCTGCGAAGTGAGCAGAAAACATCGTAAGGTGTACGAGTACTTTCCACAGTAAGATGCTGCGTCATATTTGCAATATAGATATCACCCTCGACGATATAGTCGATCATATCCTGCACCGCCTGCTTATAGTCTTCTTTTGTGAAATTTGGCGTGACTCTGATCTTACTGTGATCATCCTTTGTTCCCGGAATCTGACCGTTTTTCCACAGAGTATACGTTTCTGCGACTGTGTTTTCCACATCGTCAAGCAGCGTATCCACCTCTTTGGTCTGACCGTTTGCCACAAGATAAAAACGTTTTTCCTGATGATCCTCAATGATAAAATTATCATAAAAACAGAGGATCAAATCCGGCATATCCACCTCTTTTGGATGTCTGGCCGCTACGTTTTCTTTCTCTCTTCCGTAATCATATGAAATATAGCCCATCGCACCGGAAACAATCGGCAGGTCACTCTCATTGCTGTCCGGATGTTCCTTCAAATAAGTGCGAAGATAATTCTCAAAAGTCATTTTCTGCTTTTCGTCATTCACACAAAAGCTATCTCCGTCCTGTACCAGCTTCTGATATGGCAGACGCCCGATGATGGAGTAGCGTCCCAGCCTATTTTCCAGAGAAGAATCAAAAAAAACGATGTCCTTTTCCTCTTTCCATCTGGAAAATAAAACATGGATCGGCGGATATTCTCTGATTTCCCTTATCTTATGCATAACACACCTCCGTCCTTTCCTGCTGCCACTGCTGACAGATGCAGTGGAAATTCTCCAGAAGTTCGTGACCGTACTGTGTCAGCACCGCCTCCGGATGAAACTGCACGCCGTAGATCGGATACGTGCGGTGAGAAATCGCCATCACAGCCTGATCTTCTGTCCTTGCATCCACCTGGTACTCCTGCGGCAGCGTCGCCTCATCGATCACCAGCGAATGATATCTTGTCACCAGGAAATCCTGCGGCAGTCCCCGAAAAAGCCCCTCCCCTGAGTGTGTCAGAGGGCTCAATTTGCCGTGCATCGGGCGTGTCCCCTTTTTCACAGTCGCACCTGCCACGTAGCCGATCGTCTGATGACCGAGACAGACGCCAAGGATCGGGATCTCACCTGCAAACTTTCGGATCACCTCTGCTGAAATGCCCGCATCCTTCGGTGTCTTCGGTCCCGGGGAGATGATGATCCCCTCCGGTTTCATCTGACGGATCTGACCGGTCGTAATGCCGTCATTTTCCACAACAAGAATCTCATGTCCAGCCTCCTCAAAATAGGCTCTGAGATTGTACACAAAAGAATCATAATTATCAATCATTAAGTACATAGACCTTACCTGCTTTCCGCGCAGTCGTTATCCCCGCCGAAAAGGAGAGGTCCGTAACTCGCTGTTAATTTTTATTTTCTATATTTCTGATGTCCGTCCAGTATATCATATCTCCCCCTAAAAGAAAAGAATCCTTTGTGCATTTTCACAAATTCTACCTTGCACTTCTCTATACCATACGGTATACTGGATACATAGGTTTCCAAGCACAGGCATCGTTCCTGCTCGCAGGATAAGATGACTGAATTTGGAAACCGTAAAAACATGAGGAAGTAACGATTTACGCAGTAAATCCGTGGATTCCGAATGTTTGCAGGATTGCGAAAGCTGCATGGCATCTTTTTATAAAAAACTATTATATCTTAAAGAGAGGGCATACCAATGAATACACTGCACACAAGACTTTCGGGTGTACTTGTTCACCCGACTTCCTTCCCTTCCCCATATGGTATCGGAGATCTCGGCCAGGGGGCTTATGACTTTATCGACTTTCTGAAAGCTTCCGGTCAGAGTTTATGGCAGGTTCTGCCGCTTGGACCGACCGGTTTCGGCGATTCTCCTTATCAGAGCTTTTCTGCCTTTGCCGGACAGTCTCTGCTGATCAGCCCGGATGACCTGGTTGATCTGGAACTGATCACAAAGGACGATCTCTATCCGATCCCGGAGTTTGATGCAGCGAAAGTCGATTACGGTGCTGTACTGAACTACAAGAACGTTCTGTTTAAAAAGGCTTTCCAGACCTTCCATCACACACCGAACAAATTCCTGCTGGAAGAGTTCGATGATTTCTGTCTGGAAAACAAAAAATGGCTGAGCGATTATGCCGTATTTATGGCATGTAAAGATGCTCATGAGGGAAGATCATGGCAGGAATGGGATGACGAGATGACCACTCCGACCGCAAAGGTGCGTCTTGCTTTTGAGACAGAATACAAAGAACAGATCAAATACTATAAATTCATCCAGTTCCTGTTCTTCCGTGAATGGATGAAACTGAAAAAATATGCAAATGAAGCTGACATCGAGATCATCGGCGATATTCCGTTTTTCGTATCTTTCGACAGTGCCGATGTCTGGGCAAACAAAGAGCTCTATCAGCTCGATACGAAAGGTCATCCGCTTCAGGTTGCCGGAGTTCCGCCAGACTATTTCAGTGCAACCGGACAGCTCTGGGGCAATCCGCTCTACGACTGGAAACACCATGAAGCTGACGGCTATTCCTGGTGGATCGACCGTATCAAAATGCAGATGAAGCTGACTGACTACCTGCGTATCGACCATTTCCGCGGCTTCGAAGCTTACTGGTCCGTACCGGCTGATGAAGAGACTGCTGTAAATGGTAAATGGAAAAAAGGCCCGGGCAAAAAACTGTTCGAGGCTATCCAGAAAGAGCTCGGCGAGGATCTTCCGATCTGGGCAGAAGATCTTGGTGTGATCACTCCGGAAGTGGAGGAACTGCGTGATGAGTTTGCTTTCCCTGGTATGAAGATCCTTCAGTTTGCTTTTGAGGGACTGGATGAGAGTGATTATCATCCGCACAATCTTACAACAACCAACTGCATCTGCTACACCGGAACACATGACAACGACACGACAACCGGCTGGTATCAGAATCTTCCAGAACCGCAGAAAGACAAAATCCGCCGCTACTGCAACTGCGACGGCGGCATCATCAGTCTGGATTTCATCCGGATGTGCATGGGCAGCATTGCAAAATATGCGATCTTCCCGATCCAGGATCTGTTTATGCAGGATTCTTCCTGCCGCATGAACACACCGGGTTCTGCTTTCGCAAACTGGGCTTATCGCTATGAAGCATCCGCTCTTACGCAGGATCGTGTGGACTGGCTGAAAAGTACTACTGAATTATTCGGTCGCGGAAGGAGCAAAAGTTTATGATCCGTTCTCTGCTCATTGTAATTCTGATCGTTGCCTTTCTGATCCTTTCCATCCCGATTCTGATCGTTGAGTGGATCATCGGAAAGTTCAACCCTTACGCCCGTGATATTTCTTCACTGCGTATTGTTCAGTTTATGTTTAAACTGATCTTATTTATTGCCGGTACGAAAGTAACTGTGATCGGCGAAGATCGTATTCCAAAAGATACACCTGTTCTGTACGTTGGCAACCACAGAAGCTATTTTGACGTGGTTCTGACTTACGCAAGATGCCCGGGACTGACCGGTTACGTTGCAAAAGACAGTATGAAAAAAATCCCGCTTCTTTCCAGCTGGATGAAACGGCTGCATTGTTTATTCCTGAACAGATCTGATATCAAAGAAGGGCTGAAGACGATCTTACAAGGAATCGATCAGATGAAAAATGGTGTTTCCATGTGTATCTTCCCGGAAGGCACACGCAACGAAGCATCGGATGATACACTGCTTCTTCCATTTAAAGAAGGAAGTCTGAAAATGGCAGAAAAGACCGGATATCCGATCATTCCAATGTCAATCAACAATACGAGAAATATTTTCGAAGCCCATAGACCATTTATCCGTTCTGCACATGTGGTTCTGGAATACGGCGAGCCGATCTATCCGAAGGATCTGCCAAAGGAACAGAAAAAATTCCTCGGTGCCCACTGTCAAGAGATCATTCAGAATACCATATCCAAAAATCAGTCACTGGTATAAAAATATGATGAAAAAAGTTTCTCAGATTTCTTTTTACACCGGGAGCAGAGAAGAACTGCTCCCGGGATTTACTTCAAAATTCCCTTATATTTCTTCCTGTTCCGATATCACAAAACATCCGGGACACTTCTGCCCATGGCACTGGCATCCGGCCATGGAGCTTTTTTATCTTAAACAGGGATCTCTTGAATACAACACACCTGGCAGCAGAATCCTTTTGGCGGAGGGCTGTGGCG
>ENA-OPAV01002370-OPAV01002370.1-human-gut-metagenome-genome-assembly--contig:-NODE-2370-length-10598-cov-3.595276_pt1 | contig 10598 bp, 10 predicted proteins | sample MGYA00241056_ERZ501428 | MGnify/ENA primary metagenome ERZ501428 (study PRJEB25962, sample SAMEA2042621) | human gut metagenome | biome: human gut; feature: human-associated habitat; material: faeces... | reverse complement strand
ACCGTATACTCTTCCAAAAGTTTCAGATACTCGGCATCAAGGCCGGTTACTGTATTTTTCCCGCCGGTATAGAGGTCTTCAATGCTGACCACGTTTCCACCAGTCTCTCCGAAATAAACCGGATCCCAGTAGGCGTTGGTCATTGATGACCGGTCCGTACTTTTCCGCAGGAAATAGTAACTGGCTTTGACGGTTTTTGTCTCCCCGTCCTTTAACAGGGATCTGCCATACTGCAAGAGAAAATACAGTTCCAGACATTTCGCTGCGGAACCATCCCTTTTCTTTCCATTCTGGGTTATCGTTGGTTTTCCCGCTCGGTACAGGACGACTTCCAGTGAGCATCCGTCATCAAAGATAGCATCCGGTTTTACTGAGACCAGATAATCTCCTATCTCCAGTTCTTTCTGTCCAGATGGAATATAAGGATGACGGAATTCACATTTACAATAACGCTCCAGACATCTGACAAGCTGATGTCTTCTCAGCTCGCCTGTTTTCTCTGTAACGTAGTCATCCTCCACTCCCTGGCTTACCAGGTCAGAGAAGTCCGAGATCTCATACTTTCCTTGAAAGAACCCTTTGATGATCTCCTTTACGATGATTGCATTATCGTAAAAGGTGTTCTTTGGGCTTTCCAGTTTCAGTTCATCCCATTCTCTGGCAGCTGCACACCAGTTCTTTCCTCTAAACTCTCCGCTTCGTTTTTTGATCTTCATAATCAATTCTCCCTTCGTTTTTTTTGATACAACTTAAGTATGAAGAACATGGTCTGTATTAAAAACAAAGCAGGCAGTTTCCAGGGCACCTGCAATTTTTTTGGGGATGTACGGGATCAGAGGATTACGCCTGTCTTTGTAATATTGTCGAACTGATCATACGGATGGATCAGATTTCTACACTTTATCTGACCGTATCCGCGGATACCCAGAGAACCTCCCTGTATCTGAGCAGAAATTATCTTAGATGCACAAGGAGAAAACTCTCTGATTTGGTGTCAAAGAATGACGACATTAAAAAAAAATCGTAAAATGTGCTGGAAATTACAAATTCTGAAAACGCCAGTAAATCAAGAGTTTCAAGGCACTTTCAGGAATGGTGTCAAATACCTCTATGGGAAGTCCATAGAAAGATATGACACCATTTCTACTCTTACAAGGAACGACGCATACCTGGTCGGAAATATTAAGGCCGACAAAGAGAAATCTGCAGAAAAGATTGATGGCGCGATTGCCACTATTATTGGACTTGATTTCCCTTATTTGCGTTGCGTTTTTAAGGGAATCATTCAGACATTAAGCGAAAGCATCTCTCCCAAGGTGCTTTTCTTATACCATTAGGAAGGCGATTAATGGAAATTTTACTGAAATATTTTTATAAGAAAAACGAGCTTTTTCGGAAATCTGACGTCGGATTGGGATTCTGTGCGTCGAATCCCACAAAGCCCTGATTCAGCTCAATTTACAGTTATTCGATATGCTCCCCGAAACCCGAAGGAAAATGTAACATACCGACCTCCGGCTGTAGGGTGCCGCCAAAAGAGCCTCCAGTCATTCTTCCTCCATGTGTGCCAGACGAAACCGTTAAGGACCGTTTCTGTATCGTCCATACGCCAGACGATCAGGGCGTCTTTGTCTTTGCAGATAATTCTTTTTTTTCAGGTCTCTGGCAGAGGGACTCCTTACCAGGAAGTTGTTCCGCAGTATGTCATTGGATGCATGAAGCACCTCAAGTCACTCTCCATCCGCGGAGAGGAAATCCCCCCCTCCTTTGCAGCTCACATCAAGGATTACAGAATAGTCGACAGTCCTTCTCCGTCTCTGAAAAAAGTGAATTCGAATTCACTTTTTTGTACGACACATGGTTTTCATTGTCTTCATCTTGGTTTAAAATCATTCCCATCCGTAGATCGTATGCAACCACAATTATCTGACAGGCAGCAGCCACCGATCATCCAATTACTGACCGTTAAACATCTACGCACCCAGAATCCATCTTAAAGCCAATACCCTTAAGATACTCCACCTCTTCCATACGCAGCGAAACCCCAGTTGAAATCCCCTTCACTGTAAGGAACCAACGGAAATCATGTCGTTCTCAGTTCAAACAGACATATCACCAATATCGAAACAACTATATATGCTACTACTATTTATTTTTAAGAGTACAATGAAGTGTCTCTCTATATCCGCGGAATTGAATACAGGCAGTTCATGTTACTTGAAGCATCCGCAGTATCTCCAAGGCATATCCGCAGCCAAAGAGTATCACACAGACGACAGAGTCCCGTTTTTGACTTTAAGGACGTCTCACAGACTTCAGCGGCCAGTAACGCAGAATCCCGGGAGACAGTCTTTCGTTCGCAGCATAACCTTCCGCAGCCGAAATCTGACACTCAAACCAACAGCCCTGCCTCGTCAGCTTTCAGGACATCGGCAACTGGAATTTTAAGCTACACTACAACTCAGAGAGCTTAACCTGGTGGGCGAATGAACGTGCTCCGCGGCAATGCCCCGATGGGGGACGACGAACGTTAGGACTTTCGCCAAGGAAGAACTTAAAAATAATCAACATGTTCAGGCTGGCGCAACGTCTGAAAACTTTATACAAATAGGCGATGTATTACGACAATTTATTAATTAGCAAGTACAAAATATAAAATTGTATGTATATATTTTGGCTGCTATTTTGAATGTCTCTGGGACATGGTCTTTACTTTTATGATTCGTGACCGGGACAGTGTTTTGAACTACCCCAAACGACTGACGTCGGATGGGGATTCTGTGGGCCGAAGCCCACAAAATACTGATTTAGTCCAGCTTACAGTTATCCGATATGCCCCCCGAAACCCGAAGGAAAGGGCAGCATACCGGACGGGTGCTCCGGATATCCCGTCCATCCAGGTACCTGCCGCCCCATACAATTGGAACGTACAGAATCCCTGGTAAGATACCCGGAGAGGTTGACAGTTACAAAAACCATAAGAAATGGTTACAATCTATGTAAAAGAAACATTGTCTTAAGTTACAGGTGATCAGCAGTAACGGACCGTCCAGCCCTTCATCTCCCTTGCGATGGCACCCAGGGATTTTGGCTTTTTCAGCTTCCCGGTCTTTGTCCGTTCTTCTTTATGGGCATAGGGGATCTTACGGTAGAAGCTGTGGGTATATACACCGCTGAATTTCTTTGTGATCTCCCTCCAGGCGGCCATAAGACTGGGCATGTCCTTCCCTTGCAGCATCTTTTCGCGGATGGAAGGGGAAAGCCTCTCCGTCATCTCCTTATCCGGGAGAAGCAGTTCCAGGAGTCCCATTCCTTTCAGCCCGATGGCATAGGAGGCTGCGGCGTGGATGGAGATACCCATCTTCCGCATGAACAGGAATTTCCCCATCTGGCTTGTATACGCAGGGTCGATCTTTATGAGGCCGAAGCTCCTTTCGTAAGCCTGGTTCTCCAGGCAGGAAGTCATCTTGCGGTAGGCAAAAACGGATGCATGGCGGTTGCCCTTTGCATTCCCGTAGCGCATGCCGCCCCTGGAGATGACCGTGTCGATATCCTCCATGATGAGCGGTTTCTTTCTGTCTGCACAGAACTTTCCGACTTTGGACATGACACGCCCGATCTCATCCGAGATCTGCCCGGAGGTCTTATTTTCCGGATCGAACTTCAGGATCTCGCCGGAAATATACCTTCCGTCCTTATCGATGTCCGTCAGTGCCACGTGGTCATAGTTCAGGTCGATGGATACACAGCCGTCCTCCAGGGACTCATTGCAATGGTGGTTCTCTAAGAGGAGGGTGACGGAAGGGATCAGGTACAGCCTGCCATCCGGGTCACGCTTTAACTGGATGCTGTAGCATACCGGTTTCCGGCTGACGGGTGCCGTAAAAAGGGCCTTCAGCCATTCTTCTCCCAGCTGTGCCGGGTGGAAACCGTAAAGGACTGCTTCCGTACCATCCATGCACCGGATGATCAGGGCGTCTTTGTCCCCCTTCAGGTATTTCTTTTCCTTCAGGTCTTTGACAGAGGCCCTTCTCACCAGGAAGTTACAGTCCTTTGAGGTATGGCGTCCCGGAAGGCTGATGGAGGCATGCCGTTTATCATTGAGTTCCTGTTTCCATTCCTCCCGGTCCACAGCGGGGTTCCCTTCCTTATCTACGGCATCTTTCCGGGAATACAGTTTCTTTGTCCCGAACAGGATGCGTTTCGGAGGGAATCTCTTCAGGTCCTCCAGTTTCTTGCCGGCACGTTCCCGGGAGGAGATGAGCATCTTCAGGCGGTGCTTCAGGTCACGGATGTTCTGTTCGACCATCCGTTCAAAGGACCCCGTGTCCATTGTCTTTTTTCCGGAAAGATGTACCGTCCCATTGTCTATTGCAAGCTGGCAACCGGTATAAGGCGTCTTCCATTTTTTGGTGGTACGGTAAAGGTCCAGAGACTTTTTGACAGCCTGTTTCCTCTCAAGCTGTTCCTTTACGGAACTGATCTTTGTGTCACGTGCTTTCAGATCCTCCTCTTTGGAACGGATATATATCTTGTTCAGCTCGCTCTGGGATGCGAGTGCCCCGGAAGCAGCGGAGTAAATGGCACAGGCATAATAAGCATTGATCCCGAAGGTATCCGTGCACCATTGGGAATAAGTCATATCTGAAAAGACACCGGTATTATCGTATCTCAGGTCATACAGATGGTTATACATCTGGATCTTTATGTCATTAAACCTCCGGATCGTATCGACCAGGGAGTCTGCATTGTAGATCTTATCTTCGTCGAGATAATAACGCCTGTCTGCATTTACTGTCCTTATGATATCCATTTATATCCCCCGCTTTCCATAATCGGTCATATTAAAAACGCTTTTATTATATGTTAATATCATTATAACACAAACATGTGTTTGCAACAAGGCTTATCAGGAAAAATTTCAGGAGGGATATTATGTCAGAAAAGAAAACTGTTTATAGCAGGAGGGCACACTCTGTATGCTGTCTTACATACCATGCCGTTTTTGTAGTCAAATACAGGAGGAAGGTCATCAGTCCCGGGATCATGGATTTTTTAAGGTTCATGCGAAATATCTGATAGAGGAGCGTTTCAGGGGAAATCTGATAGAGTTCAACGGGGAGGCGGACCATGTCCATATCCTGTTTGAGTTGCCTCCTTCCGCAGCACCCTCCATGGTCGTATGCAGTCTGAAGACACAGCTTTCCAGGGAAGAAAGAAAACGGTATCCGGAGCAGATCCGCGGGAAGTTATGGAACGACTTTTCTGGAGTGATAGTTATTTTTTGGCAACGACTGGAGGGGCTGATATTGAAACCCTGGAAAGATATATCCAGACACAGGGGACCAAAAAACCACGCAGTCTGAAATCTGACCATCGGAAATGAGCAGGACAGTGAAATGGGAACGCATTCATCCCCATCTGACTAACGTCGGATGAGGTTTTCTGCTATATCTCAGATAAAAAGGACTGCCAGATGGCAGTCCTTCATTATTAATCATCTTCGGAATCAAATGAGAATTCATCAATATGATAAACGGATACTTCATTGATCACATAGGTTTTTTCATTCTTCACATATTCTCTGCTCTGAAGTCTTCCGGAAACATAGAATTTATCTCCTACGGCACTCTGTGCCATCTTTTTTGCGTTTTTACTCCAGCAGATGCAAGGTACATAATAAGACATACCTCTGTCATTGATTGCCAGGACACAGTCACAGACTGTACGATCTGAGAACGGAGTTTTCCGCAGCACCGGCTTCTTACAGAGATATCCTTCGAATTTCAGCTGGTCGGTATCCATAGCAGTTCCTGCTTCAACTTCTGTAATATCATAAGCAAAGATATAAATATACAAGTGCCCATTTACAGTTTTTGTCTGGATTGCTCCGGCAATTTTTACACATGAGCCTTCTGTGATATTTCCCAATAACTTTTTGTTTACAACTACATTGATACGGTCTTTGACTGTAGACGGTTCTTTTCTGGAGGTGTAAACGATAAGGTTTACAAATTTGTCTGTAATAAACGGGGTATTCTCTTCTACTGCGTCAACGGTACCTGTTATGTTCGCTCTGTCGATACATGAGTATACGTATTTTTTAGCCATAATAATCTCCTTTTTAATTTTTGCAGACCATTTTTGATCCTGTAGTTTTTAAGTTAAAAGTAATATGATGAATAATAATTTTTTTGATATTAACATATAGAAAGAGAAAACTATTGTACTACGTCGAAATACTTAAAACAAGCAGAAACCTTTGATTGGATGATGGAGATTGATTCAGAAAAATATGGGAACCTCTTTCAAAAAAGTGAATTCGAATTCACTTTTTTTACAAAAAGACATCCGCGGCTAATTTCGATCTTCCGCGGATGTCCAAAAACAAAGAAAAGGATTCTGAACAACATATGAAGCATAAGTCTCGTACACTGTTCATGAGTATATTGTAGCTGGTTTTGACAGCAGGATTTTCTGACACGAAAAAAAGGATACTGCATATACGATGCGACATCCTCTGTTATCTTTCATCTGACCGAATGACTCAATATGTTTTTTAAAAATTCTTTTGCTTTTTTGTATGCATTATGTGAAGCCTTTGGCGTCATGATTCCAAGCTCGATAAAATCAATCAGACTAGCTTCAGCACCCACATTCATTCCAAGCCCCACCCACGCCCGACTCCTCGGGGGTGGAATTAAATTTACGCAGGCCATTTCATTTACTTCCCAATCATATACTCATACAAATACTGAAAAGCTTCTTCTTCATATATAGTTCTGATTAGGTCTTCATGCTTTCCTCTTTCATCATTTTCATATGCAACCCATTGATTACCATCAAAGAAGCAACCCAAAAAATATGGACCTCCTGCATAATTATTTGGTTTTACAAATACTTTTCCCCCTAATCCAGCTTCATTAATTTTTGAAACAAACTCTTCTCTTTTCATAGCGTTTACCTCTTAAATTGTCTTCATTATCCAGAAACCTGCCCAGCAGGTTTTCCGGCATGACATTGAGCAGATCATTTGCTCAGCCTACGGATGTCTGGTTTACGTTTTCGTCCGCCTGCGCAACTGTCACATACGGTTCTCCTTCTACTGCCTGCATGTTCGCTGCTCCAACCAGTGAGAGCACTATACATCCTGCAATCATTGTTCTTCTCATGTGATTCCTCTTTTCTCAGATTTAAGGTCAAACTCAAAATTTCGCATAAAAAAGACACTCACAGCATTTTCCGAACTCTGTGAGTGCCCAAAAACGAAAGGTGAATTCTGAACATCTTTGCTGTTCATGTTTTTAGTATAGCTGATATTGGCAGACTGCTTTTCTGGTACGAAAAAATCTGTTTCTGATAGAAGATACCTGCAAAGATCAAACTCTCTTCTCTGCCAAAATACACTTCGTACAGCTCTCCGCAGAAAAAGCTCTCAGTTTCATAATCTTTCTCCAAAGCCGGATGGATAAGTCAACTTTCATCAGTCCCGGTTTTTCTGGATATTTTTCCTTAAGCAGATCCAGTACTTCCTCCCATTCGTATTTCTGCGGGATGACGTAAGTAACAGGTGGAAGGATACTCTCCCTTGGGGAACGAATAGTGTTGGATGGGACATATGTGTACGTTCCACTGTCTACGAGAGCAAGCATTTGATCTACAAAATCTTCAGGAAGCAGATTCTCATTGCGCTCTCCTTCTGTTTTGATTTCATTTATTATATGGATGGGCAAACCGCTGCTTAAAGCCGTTTCTTTGTTTATAGGTGAATGGTAGGTATGAGTTCCAATACATCGGAAAAAATAATACCTGTAATATGGTTCTCCTTTTCGGACAAAGAACCGGATGTCCTTTCCTTCTTTCCGGCAGATTCCTCTATCCAGAACCCGGTTATGAAAAATGGAATCTATAAAAACATCCGTATAATCAATCCCATCCTTATCGTAAACGTAATCTTTCTTGTAACCTGCCAGCTCTTGATGGACACAGGCCGGCTTTACGATCTGTAGCAGCCGTTCCTTTTTTGCATAAAATTCTTTCTCCATTCTTTCGGCTTCTTCCGGATTATCCGGATTACTAAAACCAAACAGCTGCGCCTGTGCATACAGACTCTTTTTTGCTTTCCTTTTCTGATCCCTGTAGTTTTTGGCCCTTTTATTCAGGGAGAACAGAGCCAAATCAAGCATTTCGTATGTTATGATCCCTTTAGACAGGCTTTCATAAAAGATTTCAGGTGTATCCATTTAAAATCCCTCCTGTTTTTTCTTTAAAATGCAAAAAAAGACAGTATCAGATATTTTCTGATACTGTCATATGAAGACATTTTATTAATCTGCGCATCCAAGACTCGTGACTTTAGTCGTGAGATACTTGACTATACAACATAAAAATAGGATTTTTCTATTTCCGGAGCGTATCTGTAATGAGCAATACAGTTGATTCCTACAAAATGCTCTCCACTCATCTGGGATTTCTCTTCTGCAGTTAACATTCTGGACAGAGTTATCCTTGTTGCATCTCTCCCGTCTTTTAGTTTACAGTCATGAAAGTCAATGATATCGTGCTGTATGGTTTGTGGCAGCAATTGAAGCAAATCCATTGTATCCATTTTTTCTATTTCTCCCTTTTTTATTATTATTTTAACGCAATGGTACCAAAATATCAACTAATTTCTGGCTTTCCAGTACTTTGTATTTGTTCCCTGATGCGTGGTAGTGTTGACATAGGAAACTGCATAATCCGTTTTCAGACCGGATACAGTATTATATACGACATCCTCTTCTTTGACGGAATTAAACACCGGATCGTAGTTTGCCAGTCCCGGTCTGGAGGAGATCGTACCGTCAGAATACCGGCTGACGATGATCTTCATGAAAGCATCGGAATTTGTTATGCTGTTGCCTTTTACGACTACATTGCTGATACCTCTTGCATCAATGGCAAGTGCGAAACCGTCAGGAGCGGTGATGTTGGTAAAGGTATTGTTAAGTATACTGGAATCTTCCCAGTTCTGCGCCCGTATTGCAAATGTCCGGCAGGAACTGAAACTGTTGTTTTCAATGCGGATATTTTTATGCGGGTGTCCCGGTGTATACATATGTGTACCAACTCCAGCGGTGAGATTCTTGAATACATTGTTGTGGATATACACAGTATCGTTGGCAGTCTTGTCCTGGCCACTTCCTTCCCATGTAAATCCTCCGGTTGCAGGATCCGGGACGTCTAAGTTGATTGCTTCTTTCTTTCCTCCGGAAGTGGAACCCTCAAAGGTACAGTTACGGATCTCTACATTATTGGAAGCATCCATCTCAATGAAATGTGCAGATGTATCGGACATACGGGCAAATGTGATCCCTTCGATCAGGATGTTCTTCGTATGTCCCATCAGGATCGCGGCATTTCCTCCAAATTCCTTATCAAAGACAACCTTTCCCCTGCCGATTATCTTGATGTCATGGACACCATTGTATCCGTAGAATTTTTTTTCGGTATTTACGTCATTGTAACTGCAAAGGATGAAAAGAGTTCCCTTGTCCTGCCGTTTGATCGTGACACCGTCCTCAAATATAACAGTGGTATTGGAAGGAATATACAGAGGAAACTGCAGGTTATAGGTTCCTTTTTTAAGGTGCAACTCTCCGCCTCCGATATTTGAAAAGTATTCCAGATAAGAACGGAGAACATAATAAGAGCGTGTCTGTTCCGTGAACCAGGATGTGTTCATGTATTTTTTCTTATAAGTATCGGATTTCGGGGATACAGTGATCACTTTGCTTTCTGCTGCAGAGCTGTTTTTGATCGTGATCTTTACGGAAGAAGAGTATTTTCCGTATTTCTTTTTACCGGAAGAATCCGCATAAGCCCTGACGCGGAAATAATAGGTATTCCCTGGTGTAAGCCCTCTTACCGTATAGCTCTTCTTTCCAGTGGTCTTGATCCTGTGGAATTTTTCTGAGCCAGTTTTCTGGTATACCTGATATCCCTTGGCTCCTGCTGCTGTATTCCATGTCACTTTTACCTTTTCACCGGACTGTTTCGCCTTGACGCCGGAAACCTTTCCCAGAGCCGCTGCGCTGACAGGGACTGCACACAGGCAGAGGACCAACAGGAATATAAATAAGATTCTTTTTCTCATATTTTCGCCTTTCCGCGAAAGGCATCAGTGTACTATGAAGCATACTGGCTTTCGCTATCTGTTTTTTAGAATAATGTTTTTCCTGGTACAAACATATTTAATCTGCATCACCCCCATCCATTGATCATTTCATAGCAGCTGTAGGTAGCACGTTGTATATCCGCGGACTCACCAAACCATGGATCTGGCAGTAACATAGAAACTATCTTCTGACGCAGCGTTTTTGCGACTTCCACTGTCTGTTTTTTTTCCTCGATATCCTTCGCAGTTTTTTTTGCTTCAATGTCGTTTCGAATAAAGAAATCCATCGAAAAAATAAGGACATCCAGAAGCGTAATATTAATATGCAGCTGCTGTCTGGAAAACTCCATGCATTCATCATTTGAAGAGTCAAAACATTCTATCAGTTGTGGCAGAGTACCACGTCCATAGGATATAATCCTGTTATACCGCATGGGCGTGG
>ENA-OPAV01002369-OPAV01002369.1-human-gut-metagenome-genome-assembly--contig:-NODE-2369-length-10599-cov-1.934750_pt1 | contig 10599 bp, 9 predicted proteins | sample MGYA00241056_ERZ501428 | MGnify/ENA primary metagenome ERZ501428 (study PRJEB25962, sample SAMEA2042621) | human gut metagenome | biome: human gut; feature: human-associated habitat; material: faeces... | reverse complement strand
AAAAAAGCAAGCGGAGCCACGACATCGTCCTCAAGAACAATCACAGATTCTTCATGCTCAAGAACCCAACTTACCGCAGACGAAACCGTTACCTCAGCCCCTTTATTCGAATCATTATAACGGTGATAAACCTCGCAGTCCCAATCTATATTTGCGAATTCGTTTTTGACGCTTTGAACCAACAGCTCTTCACCATCCTTTTCTGTCCGGGGGCCATCAACGGCAATATACAATTTGGAGGGTCTGGCTGCCCTGACATAGGCAAAGGTCTTCCGTATGATTTCCGGCCTGTTAAATGCGATTATCAGTACCGGCGTATTGAGTAAATTATCCATGTAAAGGCGCTAAATTCTATCCAAGAAACGTTTTGAGTCGGCAATCAATTTGTCAAGTTTACTGCCGTATTCAGAGAAGGTAATCGTGTCCATTTTAAATTTATCCACATCCTCAACAATCTGCCTTGTCAAATCCAAACAATCCATAATCGAATAGATCCGGGACGCCGACATAGGCAATGCCACATAAGAGATCACTTTGGTCTTGAAAAGAAGCGAAAAAGCTAGCCCGTGAAAAGAATCCGTTACGACATAATCAGCACCACTTATATAGCTTAAAAACTCACAAGGTGAAGAATCATAACACAGTTTATCCACGTTATACCTTCCTTTAGTATATTTGCGGGCTGTAAGACAAATGACAGGTAATCCGGTGGCCTGTTTCACTTTATTGGCAAGACGAATAAGCGATTTCCCTCCATTCAAGTCATAGACGAAGACATAGTTTTTCAGTTTTTGCGCCGGAAGTATATTCTTCCACCACATAACATCCACAAGAAAAACCGGATCGGCCACTACAGGTACCGGTCGTCCACAAACAGCAGCAAGAAACTCAGCGCCATCTTTTTCTCTACAACTCAGATAGTCAAACTCTTTTATATAATTTCGGATCTTTTCATCCACTAAAGTAAAATCCTTAATACCAAAACTTGGAGCGTAGGCAACCTTAGTCACCTTTGCCGTTTCGAATCCCAGATAATAGATTTCTGCATTTTTGATTAACGGATTAAATACCTGATCGCTGCCCGTAATATATACATGCCTCCCCAATCCATTTGTCTTAATATCCTCCACACTTGTGAACCTGCGCGACAAATGCAAATAGGTTTGCCGAAAATGGTCAAACCCGTCTTTTCGTCTTTTCAGCTTCCGGTAATGCAAGAGTATCAACCCTTTAACAATCCATTTTGACAACACCCCGCGTTTGGATACAAAAAATATTTTATTTGCTTTTTCCACCTGAGGCGTAACAAAATCTATTATCTCTACATGGGCACCCTTGTTTTCCAAATAATGTTGCAACGCATAAGCCTGAAGGACAGCTCCATAGTTATCCGCCGCATGAAATGTGAGAATCCCTATTTTTTTATCCATTTATATATTTTTAGAAGAATGGGGAACGACGACCCTATATTATATTTCATTTTCGAGAACAGATACTTACGCGATAAAAATTTATTAAGTCCTTTCCGTCTAATCCGGGTCATGGCCTCTTCGCGCGGCACAACAGGATATTGACGGGGTCTAAATGCATATTCTATGGCCGAATAGGGTAATGGTTCCATATGACCTTTATCCTTTAAAGATCTAAACAACTCTTTTACCTTGTCAGAATGAAGAATAATCAACGAAATACCTCTATTATTGTCCAACTCAGGTTTATAATATTTTATACCCCAAAAGTCCCCTATGGTAATATCAGCTGCCGTATTATTGATTATATTGCATTGATAACATGATTTTCGCAAAAAAATGTTTTCATAAAATCCCTGATAAAAAGACGATAATGGAGCCGGCATATATTTTATCCGTCCATCTCGCACAAGATAAAGATTCAAATCATTCCAACCGATATTTCTGCTAAAGTCCTTTTTTCTAAAATTCACATTATCAATCTTTTCGAAACCTCTTATTCCGGACAAGTATTCTGAAAAGTATTTATTGCTGGGCACGCCATGACAGATAAAATCCATCGTGATAAGATTATTATATTCCCGCCCCATTAAGTAGCTCTTCAAACTACTCACATGGCAGGGAGTACCGCAAAACAACACATGGCGTCCTGCATTCAACTGTTTTTTTACTTCCGGGAAAATGTTATTCGTATTCGATTCAAAATATCTTGACCCTCGGAACATGGACAATTGATGTCTATCGGTGCAGTCAAATTCCAGACGAGCTTTTTGCCTATTATATTTACTAGCGAAAACCACGCCTTCCATAGCCTGTATATAATTTGCGAATAAAGTAAATGCACCGCCGGAAGTACTGTTCTCAAGAATGCATGCATCCTTGTGCCAAAACATAAAAACAGCCGATTTTTCCCACCACTGAGGTCTCGGCATATATCTATTTTTAAGAACATGGCAAACATTCTCACACAACCGGCATTGCACACACTTATCAGCATGTGCCATCTGGGGATAAAGGAAGCCCTCATTATCCGATTGCAGATCCAGACAATCGTGCTGACACGCCATCACACATGCTCCGCAGCCCGTACATTTATCATGAATCTGAAATATCCTCAACTCCGGTTCCATAACTTAATGAGTTTCTTCTTGAATGTATACAACAAAGCGATGTTACCCAAAGCAAATATTATGAATGACACGATAACCCCTATGGCGGCACCATGAAAATGCCATTTGTCAATAAGTATTTTATACATCAATATACTTAAAATGCTACCCAGTATTTTATTATAAAAAGTAATTTTGGGAAGACCGATAGCTATCGTAAATTGCGAAACCATATAATAAATCGAACTGCTAACACATGAGAGAGCAATAAGCTGCATATACTTTGCTGAATACACGTATCTTCCAGCAGTAAGTATATCCATTATAAAAGGGGCAAAGGCCACCACTCCCGCCACGATGAAAATAGTAGCCCCTAACATTACAGCACAATACTTAAGGTACTGCCTCCTGTCCCTATTTACTATCGCTTTAAAAATATCGGGTTGAAATGTACTTCCCAAAGCATTAGAAAAGACTTGTATATAGCCGGCCATTGTTGCACCTACGATATAGTAACCAAGTTCATCAATATTACCCAACCGTTCCAAATACACCCTTTCATAACCGCCCGAAAAAAAACTCAACATGGCCGCAAGAGTTAATGGAGCACAGAAAAATAGAATTATTTTAAGATATGCATAATTGAATGGGATACGGAATAAATCCCTATAGTTGTAACAGCAGTAAATAAAGATGACGGCATTGGCTGGAAATACGCTCATCATACTGCCGAAAGCTCCCTGCTGTAGTTTTACGATGAGCAACCATGTAAGAAAAAAAGTCAGCAGAGAATATGCTATCGAATAGTAAAAAAAAACACCACTTTTTCTTGACATCTTCAACTCAAGTAGAGTGAGTTGATAAACACCTGTCAAAGGCAGAGAAAATATACTTAAATAAATGTAAGGCGCAAGCGGTATTAATGTATTATCATTGAAGCATACTGTATAGCCGATAAGACCGAAAAGACAAATTACAGATATTGCGCCTGACCCATAAATGAGAAATTTAAAAATAGTTGCCTTAAGTACACGCCGTTGCTCTTCTTGCAGTTCATAGTACGATTTTGTGTAATAATGAAGAACATAGAACTGGATAAACGGGAGCAAAAGTGTTGAAAATGACTTATAGTATCCGACTATGGCATAATCGTTTGGCGACATGTTTTTCGCCACCAACGGATTGATCAAAAGACTCAGGAGCATGGGAATAAACGAAGCCGTCAGATAAACGGCCATGTCCCGGATTCTATTTTGATATGCAGTGAGTACCCTCAGCATCTATCGATCAACTTCAAGTATTCCCGCCACTCGCCTATATCGGTCCATGATTTCTCACTTACCGGAAAACATCCGATACGACCACCCCTGGCCTGTATCTTTTCCATAAGATTGGTAATATGGTAAAATTCATTCTCCGGAATTTCATCAATCAGCTCGGGTTGAAGAATATAGACACCGGTATTGATCATATAGGTAGTTTCGGGTTTTTCAGTCAGTGTCGTCATAAGGCCATTCTCCCCAGTCTCAATAACCCCATAAGGAATTTTAAAGCTTTTCACAGCGGTAACTATCGTAATATCATTACGATTTTTACAATGATAATCATAAACGTCTCGATAATCCTGATCAATGAGAATATCGCAGTTTGAAACAAAAAATGGCGTATTTATTTTTCCTTTTAACAGAGACACGCTACCTATTGTACCCAGCGGCTGATCCTCTTTAAAAAAAGTAACAGAATACTTATGTTCGAGTTGCTCAAGATAGAATTTCATGATATCGCATTTGTAATTGACACTCATGTAAAATTCGTTACAACCAATGGTTTCGAACTGATCAATGATTTCCTCCAATATAGTACGCTCCCCTATGGGAATAAGAGGCTTAGGAAATACATTCGTAAGAGGCTGCAGACGCGTCCCTTTACCTCCGGCCATAATTACCACGGGCAAATGAATAGTCTCGCTGCGTGGAGACTGATTCTTTACAAACAGATCTCTCCAAAAAATAACATCCGCCAACCGGCCTTGTTCATCGAGTATTGGCATACATTCGGCACGCAGTTGTGCCATCTTGGACTTAATGTCATCTTTCGAATCCTTAACGGATGCATATATTTTATCATGGTCAAGAACACTTTCCACCGCCTCGCCAAGATCCACATTCCTGATAATAGCTCGTTGTATATCGCCGATAGTGAGCAACCCTAGAAACGTGTCATCTCGAAAAACAAACAATACTTTCACCCCAATACTATCCATCTTTTTCATCGATTCGATCAATGATGTAGTAGGGGTTATTATTCTGTTTTTAATTTTTTCCATATCCGAATTATATCTTCACGTCAACCGACCGTTTATCAGCAAGACAACGTGCAGGATTTCCGACATATACTGCTCCCCCCCCCTCTGGAATGGACGATAAAATATTTGTTCCAGATCCTATTAGAGTATACGACGGAATTTCCGCCTTATTTTTAATCGTTGAATTCAATCCGACGAAGCAATTATCCCCAATCTTCACATTACCACCTACCACACACCCCGAACCGATGAAAACAAAATCACCTATCGAAATATGGTGCGTTAAAGAAACATTGGCATATATTATATCGGATACCCCGATCTCAACATACGGCCCGACAAATGCTCCGGGCATAATAATGCTTCCATCGCCGATTTTATCCGTATACACATTTGCATTTGCAGATATAAAGGTGCATAATTTGTATCCTTCTTCCCTTATCTGAAAAAACGCTTTTTTGCGAATATCATTCATTTGGCTATAACCGATAGTATTCAGGATCATGCACTGATTCATATCAAAACTATCAGAAAGTTTCTCAAAAGCAATAACCGGAAGCCCTTCCAATTTCGTCTTATCCATGAATTTCCTCCCGGTTGTAAATGCCAGAACAGATGCAAACTGTTCTTTCTCGATAATCTTATAAAGCATAATCGAGAAAGGAGTTGTGCCCATAATAATTAGCTTCAATCCCATATTATACCTTTTACTCCCAGAGCCGTTTCAACTTCAATTTTTAGCTTTTCACGAATAGAGCGAATATAACTTTTCATCTTATAATCACTTTCCGCCTCAACTACAAAAAAAAATCTGGATGTTTTATCGATATTCTCACCTGTTTTTTTACCTACATACAACATATCAAGATTGTTCCGACGTACAAAAGGCATTGCAGACACCTCCTCTCGACCATCGATCCGAATTATCCTACCTGCAGGAAGGAAAAATGCAATGTAACAAACCGTTTTATCGATTTTTCGGATTTCAGGGCTGCTGATCTTTCCATCTACAGCCATATTCACAATGAAAGAATTCGTATCAAATCCTGTCATTAAGGGAATGATATCAGACGAAATATATACCCCACCTCCTCGGGCTGCTATCTCAATAAGGTATATTTGCTCCTTACTTATTATATATTCTCCGTGTGTAATCCCGTTCTTAAGACCAAAGCCCTCTACTATAGTTTTATTCAGTGAAAGGGCTTTGTCAATAAGCAACCTGTTTTTACAGGATGGGAACAATCGTTGTTTCGCAGAAAATGTATCCGGAATATTGAAATAATAAGTATCTCCGCATATGAGTCCCTCTGTCACCCCATTGTATGTCAAAGCCTCGATGACAATTTCTTCTCCGGCAATATATTCCTCGGCCAATATCGGCTCTCCTCTCGAATATCGTTCCGCTTCATGATATTTTGCATAAAGATCATCTAAAGATGATATTCGGTAAACACCCTTGCTGCCTTGATTATTTATCGGCTTAAGAATTACGTCACGACCAATTTCTTCATAAAATAATATAGCGTCTCCAATATTGTCCACTAATCTGAAACGTATGGTCGGAATTCCAAGCTCCTGACACTTTTCGCGCATCAAGAATTTATTGGTAAAAATGCAAGCCGTTTCATAACCGATTCCGGGAAGATTCATTTTTTCGGCAACATACGCCACGGTTCTCACTGGAATATCGGTCTGATCCGTCAGAATTCCGCAAATATCATATTTCAGCGCATAATCCAATATAATATCTTCATCACAGAAATCAGCGATCACTTTTTCATCTGCGATCTGCATTCCAGGCTCATCCTCATAAAGCGATACGACAATGGCACAATAGCCTTTTGATTTTACTGTCTGTATGAGAGGCACCTGAAGCGAACCAGCCCCTAAAACTAAAACATTATTTGTCATTCACGGCACCATTAACAGTCTCGACAATGAAATCCACCTGCTCCGGGGTCAACGATGCATACATAGGCAAGGTTATTTCGTGGTCGGCAACATACTCCGTCTGCGGCAACACTGCACCATAATCTTTGTATATTGAGAATCTGTGGATAGACGGATAATGTACGCTTGTCTGTATACCTGCAGCATGTATTATCTCCCGCACTTGATCGCGCGCCTTTTCCACAGTATCCGCAAGTACAATGGGCATGATATAATTAGACGACAACTCTATACTATCCGCAAAGGGAATAATCAGGCCTTTAACAGCTGATAGCTTCTGTACATAACGCTTGCGAACAGCAATGCGCTTTTCCAAATCCGACGGAAGTTTCTTGAGTTGTTCTATTGCGATAGATGCCCGGATATCGTCCAGCCGGAAATTATAACCCAACTCAACAATATCATACGCAGTAGCATGGCCAGAAGCCCGTTGGTAAGACATGGTCGTCATACCATGAGACCGCAACAAGCGAGCCTTCTCTGCCATCTCCTTGTTGTTGGAGATGAACATGCCACCCTCACCTGTACTAATATTCTTATTAGAAAAAAAGCTAAATGCAGCACAGTCGCCAATGGTTCCGAGCTTTTTACCATGATATTCCGAAAGGGGCCCGTGACACGCATCTTCAATTACTTTGAGGTCGTATTTTTTTGCAATAGCTATGATTTCATCCATTCTGGCAGAAAAACCACCCATATGGACAACGACAATAGCCTTGGTCTTAGGTGTAATTTTTCGCTCAATATCTATCGGATCAATATTGATATGTTCAGGGCCGACAATGTCGCAAAAAACAGGGGTGGCACCAACATAACGTATACAGTTCGCAGACGCAGCAAAAGTGAGCGAGGGACAGAGGACTTCGTCGCCAGGGCCAATGCCACATACCAGACAACAAAGATGAAGCGCATCCGTACAATTGGAAATAGCAACGGCATAGCTGACATGAAACATATCAACAAAAATATGTTCCAGTTCTTCGCATTTAGGTCCGGTAGAAATCCAACCGGAACGTATGGTATCCGCGGCCGCAAGCGCCTCTTTCTCATCAAAATTTAATTTGAACAGGGGAATTTGATATGCCATAATGATTACATTTTTTGATCCAGATTCTTTCCTTTCTCCTCATGTTTAAAATCAGGTACAAACCCCTTGATCGCAGCAACTATTTCCTCTTTGGTGAAATCGGGTCTAGCAAAAAGAGACTCCAATTGTTTGAAAAAAGTATCTATCTCTGCAAGGGTACGAGACGGAACGTCTTCGATAACTCCTAAACTGTCAAACCGTTGCATATTAATTTTTTCATCAGAAACATAAAATTCTTCATATGCTTTTTCGCCAGTAGTATCGCTCTTGAAATAAACAACCGGATATGTATCGCTATCTAAAGGCATAGTGGCACAAAATTGTTTGGCTTCCATATCAGTCGCACATTCCTTTTTTTTAAACCCTAATGCACAGAGAAAGCGATCACAGACAACAGAAAACGTAAGCATCTGCTTTTCATCTAATTTTGGGAAGAAAATTTCCCCACTGTTGCCGAGTATGCAAGCCAGCATACATATCTGCCCACTTTCTTCGGGAGAAACGAAGTAACGCTTTACATCAATAGGGGCGACCAACGGCTGCTTTTTCGACATCCGGTCAAGCCATCCTGCCGGCAAAGAACCGTTAGAAAAAGCAACATTCGCAAAACGCGCAGCAGTAACCTTGAACTTGGAAGAGTAGGTCATGACCAGATCCTCCATAATACACTTGCTGGCCCCCATAATATTCACTGGGTTTGCCGCTTTATCCGTAGATACACAAAAAAAATGACGTGGTGGAAATTCAGTCAGAAGATCAAGAAGATGTTTAGCTTTTATATCGTTGTTCTCAATAAGGGCCTGCACGGAATAGCGGTCTTTTTCGCTACGGACATGTTTGTGAGCTGAAAAATTAGCTACAATATCAAAACCTTTTTCGTCCCGAAAAATCCGTTCAAAGATAGGATCCGCAAAATTGAGGGTGTAAGTTCGGTATTCATCAGGAATATACATTCCTTCTATGGAACGCAAATCGCGTGTAAGTTCGGCTAATCCATTTTCATTAAGATCAACAACCACTAATTTAGAAGGACCGAACGGCAACATAGCGCGAATGAATGAAGAGCCAATGGAACCTGCACCACCTATAACTAACAAACTGCGGCCTTTAATTTCTTTTTCCAATCTATTTCTGTTCGCTTCAATATCTGCAGCAAACATACTTATTGGACGCATAATAACATTTTCAGCTATAAATTTGCTAAGATTGAACATGTATTGTGAATTTCAAATTATTAAACTTAAACTTTATCTACAAACTGCTGCAACCAGAAAAAAAATCCGGTACGGCTGATATGAGTCTTGTAACCCAGCCGGCGAATAACGCCCATGAATTTCGTGTCGCGGCGGATATGCCACTGCATGAAATGATACAACCCGAACGTGGCCAGAAGACCCATGCCGACGACCGCATACAGTTGGACGGAGATGGAAAAACCGGCCGCTTCGAACGCCCACCAGCATAATACGACCGCCGTATTCAATCCCAAGATAGCCAATGTCGTCGCGACATGGGAACAACCCATGTCGATGAACATATGGTGCAGGTGGGTCTTGTCGGGACGGAATGGCGACGAGCCCTTCAGCATACGCGTCGACATCACGCGCAGCGTATCGAACACGGGAACCGACAACACCGCCAGCGTGAACGGTACAAGCCCGACATTGGGGTCGACAAAGGCTGCGACCCGCGAACGGGATTGCAGGATGGCAATTACGAAGACGGACATGACGGTGCCCATGACCAACGTCCCGCCGTCGCCGATGAACATCTTAGAGGATTTACCGAAAACATTGTGCAGGAAGAAGGGAATCAGGGCCCCGACCGAAACTACCGCCAGGATCGTCATCGCCTCTTCGCCGGCGAGATGGAAAAGTATGCCGAAGATGGTGCAGGCCATGATACAATAGCCCGAAGAAAGACCGTTTACGCCGTCCATCAGGTTGATGGCGTTGATAATGCCAACGGTGGCAAAAACAGTCAGCGGCACGGCATACCATGAAGAGATCGGCCCGATGCCCCACAAACCGTGGAAGTCGTTTATGCAATAGCCGCCAACGAAGACCAGCAGCAGCACGACGACGATCTCGATCAAAAGCCGCAGGGAAGGGGAAAGGTTCAGAATATCGTCCATCGTGCCGGTATAGAGCATCGCCATCATGGCCATGATTACGACAGGCAGTCCGGAGCAGTCCACGACAGCACTCATGCTTCCGATAGCGATCACGACCCCGAAGAAAACGGCGACGCCGCCCAAAACCGGGACAGGCGTACGCTGGAGTTTACGGGCATCCGGATTATCGACGATGTTTTTCAGCAGAGCGATCTTCACCAGTTTAGGGTGGATCCAGCCGACTAAGAAAAGGGCTATAAAGAAAGGAATGAGGACTGTGTAGCAAAGAGGCGTTGCCATACTAATTCATTTTATTATCCGGAAAAGGAAGAGGGTTTTACATCGACAGCAATCAAATGGAATTCAACAGGCTTATTCATTTGATAAGTAGAAAAATTCCAATCTTTATTATCAGCTACATAATTTATTGTATCAATCATATCTAAAAATATTTTAGGAAAACTATCATTTCTTTCTAATTCAACAAAAATAATATATTTGTTATCATCAGTTAAAGAATCTGAAATTTCAATATCTCTAATTTCAATATAATAAAATTTCTC
>ENA-OPAV01002361-OPAV01002361.1-human-gut-metagenome-genome-assembly--contig:-NODE-2361-length-10620-cov-2.823568_pt1 | contig 10620 bp, 6 predicted proteins | sample MGYA00241056_ERZ501428 | MGnify/ENA primary metagenome ERZ501428 (study PRJEB25962, sample SAMEA2042621) | human gut metagenome | biome: human gut; feature: human-associated habitat; material: faeces... | reverse complement strand
GCTGACCGAAGCCGTCCGCCGCAAGCCGTATTCCGTCGTTCTGCTGGATGAGGTGGAGAAGGCGCACCCGGATGTGTTCAACATCCTGCTGCAAATTCTGGAAGACGGACGCCTGACGGACAACACGGGGCGCACGGTGTCCTTCAAGAACACGATTATCGTCATGACCTCGAACGCGGGCGCACACGACATCGGCGAAGGGCGCGCGATGGGCTTCGGCTCGAAGGCGCTGGCGGACGCGACGAACTACAACGCCATGAAGGACGCGGTGATGAAAGCGGTGAAGGACGTGTTCCGCCCCGAATTCATCAACCGTGTGGATGAACTGATTGTGTTCCATCCGCTGACGGAAGTGGAAATCCGCGCGATTGCGGGCATGATGCTGGGGCAGGTTGCAAGCCGCCTGAAGGAGCGTGCAATCGCCCTGACGTGGGACGACGAGGTGGTAGAGAAGCTGGCGCGCGAGGGCTACGACGTGAAGTTTGGCGCGCGTCCGCTGCGCCGGCTGATTCAGCGCACGGTCGAGGACACGCTGAGCGAGGAGCTGCTGGGCGGCAAAATCGCGCTGGGCGACCGCGTGCGGCTGAAGGTCGCAGATGGAAAGATTACGGTGGAGAAGGAAGCATAAGAAAACGGGGTGCCGGGAGGTTGATTCTCCTGACACCCCGCTATTTATATTTGTTGCCTCCATAGGCGCGAGTTCCCTTGCTCCGATAAAAGTCAACTCCGGTAGTGGCGACCCGAAGGTTTCCAAAGGGCGATCGGAAAGCCCTTTGGTCGCCTCCGCAGAGGCGAAATCTCCTGCAAGAATGAAAAATGTCAGCTTTTTTGAATAGCCAGAGTTGATTTTTCTATCAAACTGGTCGTTAGCATAGTTCCAGAGGGCTTTCCGATCACCCTCTGGACTCCTTCGGCGGTCGCCTCCCATGTTACTTGAACTGTACTTGGAAGGTTTCTTAGTTACTGGCGGGTACGCTTTGCTGCCTGCGCCTTTGTTGACGGTTCCCTTTGAGCTGAGCGCACGAAAAACAGTTGGGGCGTTGCCCCAAACCCCACAAGGGAGCTCCGCCCCTTGACCCTGCAAGGGGCAGACGAAAAGGGACGAAGTCCCCCCTTGACCCTTTTTTTGCAGCCATACTTGGTCACTTTTCCCTTCACCTTGGGTTAAGTGGCTTTTTATTTTCCCCCCAGCAATTTATTCAGCGGGCTGCGATACACCGAAATCGCCTTCGCCGGGCACATCTCCTGACAGCAATAGCACCGAATACACTTTTTGTAGTCGTATTTCGCTTTCTTCCCATGCCCGCTGTGCACCGCCTTCTCCGGCACAGGGCATGCCTCCTGACACACCCCGCAGCCGATGCACTTCTTCAAATCCACCTTAGGGCGGTGCTGCAAAAACGGCAGCAGCGGCATTAGCTTCGGCAATAAGCCTTTCTTCATCGTCCCGCGGAACACGTCAAACTGCGCATTGCCGTACTTTTCCCGCGCCTGCGATACCGTCAGCACCCCGTCCGGCGTGAGCACGTCAATCAGCCCTTCGTCCATCACGCCGATGCCGCCCTTCGCGCCGCGCACGCAGGTGGGGACAGTCGCCGGGTCGAGGTGGATGAGCGCGGCGTACACCGTGTCCAGCGCAACGGGGTCGGCGGAGAAGAGCAGCACGTTCATCGCAACCGGCGTGCCGGAGGTTGGGCCGTTGCCTTCCATCGCGATGATGCCGTCCATGATGTGCAGGCGCGGGCGGACGCAGCGGGGCAGGTCGGTCAGCATATCCGCGAAAACCCAGCTGTCGGGGTATGCGGCGTGTCCAGCCGCTTTGTTGACCCCGGTGATGCAGCCGTACAGGTTCTTGACTGCGCCCGTGATGCGCTCCAGCGCGTGGGTTTTCATCTTGCAGATGTTAATCATCGCGTCGGCATCCTGCACGCCCTTGCAGAGGTAAAACGACTTTGCCGTGTGCCCGTCGGGGAAGGGAACGACACTGCCGGAGAAGAAATCCGCCATTTCTACGCCGTAGCGCTTGGCGGCCTCCGCAATGCCGGATGCCTGCGCCGCCTTGTCGGGCGAGGTGGTCGGGTTGCCGGGGCTGTCGCCGTAAGACAAATGCGTATAGCCGCTTTCGCGCAGCAGGCGGCAGACGGCGGAGAAGACAGCCGGGTGCGTCGTAATCGCCTTCTGCGGCAGGGCGCGGGAGAGCAGATTCGGCTTGAGCAGAACGCGCTCTTCGGGGTGCACAAAGCGGGCAATGCCGCCGAGCAAATCAACGCCCTGCAAAACAGCGGCATTCACCGCGGCTTGATCATAAGTGGTAATCGGAATCAGCGCGACGGGATGCTTCTCCATGCGCAAAATCCTCCTTGATGAAAAGCAGTGCCCCCATTATACACCGCGAAAAAAGAAAAATCCATGCTTTTCTGGGTGCAATCCTGATTTTTGCTTGCAATTTTTACAATTGACAGGCTTTCAGGGGTTGAGATTATCCGCCGTTTAGGGTATAATGGGGGTATGCCTGAGCGCAACTAACGGAGCAAAGGAGTAAAGACGCTTTGGATCAGAATAATTATCAGGATAGATCCGTGCAGCAGCCAGCTGCCGAAGAAAAGACTACGCCGCGCCGCCGCCGCGCAGATATGTACCAGCAGCAGGGGAACGCGGCAAATGTGACGAACACGGAAACGGCGAAGCCCGCCGTGGAAGATGTGTCGGGCACGACGCAGAAGATGCCGCCGATTCGCAGCACCTTCCAGCGCAATGCGGAGGCTGGGGAGACGAAACAGGTGAAGCCGGTCGCGCCGGTCGCACCGGTCGCGCCGGTCGCACCGGTCGCACCGGCCGCACCGGTCGCATCGGAGCCCAACGCGCCGTTTGGGCAGAATCGGAGTGCGAATATCCCGACGCCCGGTGTGCCGCGCCCGGATGCCTCGCGCACGAGCCTGCCGCCGATGCGTCAACCGCAGAATGTCATCCGCCGCCCGGTTAAGCTGGACGGCATGGGCGAGGTGAAATCCGCCGCGGAACGGCAGGAGGAAGCCCGCCAGCGCACGAACCTGAACATGGAGCACGCAGGCGAGTCCTCGCGTCGGAATCACTTGCAAAACGAGTTCGCGCGCCCGCAGGAGGACGTGGAAGAGGAAGCGCCGCGCGGCAAGAAGAGCGCGCTGGCGGTGGTGATTGCCATCGTGCTGCTGATTGGCCTGCTTGTGGTGGGGCTTCTGCTGATTCCGGACAGCAATACCGGCTTCCTGGGCAACCTGAAGCGCACGATTACCGCGCCGCTGACCGGCCGCACGCAGACGCAGGCTGTCGCACCGACGGCATCGAGCTTCACCGCGTCGATTACCTCGTCCACCGCGCCGTATCAGATTACCTTCAACCTCGTCACCAGCAACAATGTCACGGACGTGCGCGTGGTGGATGAAAACGGAAATCCCTTTGACACGGTGACGCTGATGAGCCAGTCCAACACCGATAACACCGTCGTCTGGATTTTCACGCTGACAACCGCTGACGCCTATTCCGGCGTGATTGAGGCAGAAATGCTCAGCAATGAAGCGTGGATTCCGACCGGGTTCCGGCAGACGGTTTCGCTGGGCGGAAATAGCCCTGCGTCCATTTCCAACCTGCCGACGAATTTCTCCACAGCCGCAAACAATCCGGCTCAGCCGGATGCTCACGAACTGACCGCCGATTCCACCACGGAACCGACGGTCAGCCCTGCAATGGCGGAGAATACGCAAAATTTGGCGCTGACGATTTCGACGGAAGCGCCGACCGAAGCGCCGACGCTGATGCCGACCACAGTGCCGACGGAAATCCCGACGGAGATGCCGACGGAAGCCCCGACGCAGGCGCCCGCGCTGGTGACGCTCGCGCCGACGGAAGTGCCGACCGTTACCCCGACGATGGCCCCTGCGCCGCAGGAAACGGAAGAAATCATCCTGCCCGAAGAGGAAACGACGGAAACGCCTGAACCTGATCCCACGGAAGTGCCGACCGAAGAGCCGACCCCCGAACCGACTGCTACCCCGCGCCCTGTGCTGACTTTCTCGGCGGACGCAAGCGCTGATCCGTCGCTGATTGCCGATACCGTGGTCTATCGAGATGACAGCCGCACCGCCGTGAAGGAATACACCCGCGACGAGAAGGAAATCATCGACATGCCCGCAGGCGACGACTACACGACGCGCAAAATCGGTGTGCTGACCTACCGCGGCACGGCATTCCGCCAGAACGCCGCCGTCGGCACAGTGGAAGACGCGACGCAGCTGACGCAGGTGTGGGCGGTCGAAACCGGCAGCCTGAAGGGCAAGAGCCGAACCTACTACGGCTTCTCGTGGGCGAATCAGCCCGTGATTGAGCAGTGGGCGCGCCGCGTGCGCCAGGATATGCCCCTGCTGGATGGCAAGAACGACAAGACTGCATTGAAGGAAGTTATCGCCGCCAGCTTGGACGGAAAAATCTACTTCCTTGACCTTGAAGACGGTAGCAAGACCCGCGAATCGATTGAACTCGGTTACCCGATGCGCTCCACGCCCAGCCTCAGCACGCTGGCGTATCCGCAGATGTCCGTCGGGCAGTACGCGCGCTTCCTCGCCAACAAGACGGGCAGCATCGGTCAGCACTTCTATGATCTGCTGACGAACAAGGAGAACCTGACCATCGACGGTCTGGACGGCGGCAGCAAGAAAGACCGCGCGTACAACGATGTTGGCGCGTTCGACGGCTCGGCGCTCTATGACCGCAACAGCGATACATACATCACCGCCGGCACGAACGGTATGCTCTACACCGTGCATATGAACACGGTCTACGAAACGCCGACGGATGAATCCGGCAACCTGAAAGTCAGCCCGACCATCACGATGATGAAGAGCCGCACGAAGAAACAGAAGGATGCCTACACGGCGGTGGAAGCACCCATTGCAATGTACGGCAGCTATGTGTTCTATGCGGATGTGGAGGGCGTGCTGCGCTGCGTTGACACGACGACGATGACCACCGTCTGGGCAGTCGAAACGGGCGACGCGGTCAAGTCTGCCGTTGCGCTGGATTTTGACGACGACGGACGCCTCTGGCTCTACACGGCGAACACGCTGCTGAACCGCTCCAAGGGCGACGTTGCCATCCGCCGCTACGACGCGACGACGGGCGCGGAGGATTGGTCGCTTGCCCTGAACGCGACGAAGAAAAAGGACTACACCGCGGGCGCGATGGCGTCCCCTGTCATCGGGCAATATCAGCTGGGCGACTTGGTGTACTACACGCTGTCCTACATTTCCGCTTCCGGCAGTGAAAAGCTGTTAGGCAGCGGCGCGAAGGCGCAGGAGGGCGTGCTGGTTGCGCTGAACAAGCAGACGGGCAAAGTCGTCTGGGCGAAGTCGCTGGGCGGCTACTGCTACTCGTCGCCCGTCGCGGTCTACAACGAGAACGGCAAGGGATGGATTATTCAGGCGACGAGCGATGGCGTGCTCATGCTGCTGGACGGCTTGACGGGCGAAACCATCAACACCTTGCAGCTCAATGGCACGATTGAAGCGTCCCCCGCCGTCTACCAGAACATGCTTGTCATTGGCACGACCGGCAAGGGCACGAGCTTCCTCTACGGCGTGAAGATTGATTAAGTGCATCCGATGTGCGCTGGAATGACTGCCGTTCCGGTGTGCAGCAAAAAGTGCCTGCAAGGAGGCAGTCGGTTCGGCTGACCTGCTTGCAGGCGCTTTTCTGATGAAAGATTGAAAAAGGAGAGAAAAACTATGATTCTTGATTTGCAGCATATTTCCGAAACGCCGATTCACAATTTCAAGGGCGGCGACGGCATGGTGTATACGCGGATGTATTCGGACGATTTGAACCGCATCATGCTGGCGCGGATTACGCCCGGTTCGTCGATTGGGATGCATACACATGAGACGAATAGTGAGATTGTGTATGTGCTGTCGGGGACGGCACGGATTATGATGGATGATGGGGAAGAGATTGTCCATGCCGGACAGACGCACTATTGCCCGAAGGGACATCGGCATGCGACCTACTGTGAGGGGAATGAGGATTTGGTGGTTTATGCCGTCGTCCCGGAGCATGGAACGGGCAAATAAAAAAGCCGCTTCACCCAAGGGGTAGGGAAAAGCGAACAAGCCGGGCGACAAAAAAAGGGGTCAAGGGGCAATTGCCCCTTGCAGGGTGCAGGGACAGCGTCCCTGCTGGGGTCAAGGGGCAACGCCCCTTGCGCCTCCCCCATGTAATTAGACGTTCGTCAACGCCGTTTCGTTTCCTTCTTCCGCAAAAAATTTTACAACTTGCCGTTCATGATGGCGAGAATCAGGTTGCCGTTGGAGAAAATCGGCGCGAGGGTTGACTGGGCAATCAGGTCGTTCACCATGTCCAGCGGGATGACCGTCTGCACGAGGGGAACGAGCGTGAAGAGCACGAGGCAGACGAGCAATCCGCGGAGGAAGCCGAACGCGCCGCCCGCCAAGCCGTTGAGCTGCTTGAGGACGGGAAAGCGGAACACCGCCTTGAGCAGGTTCAGCACGATGGCGAGGACAATGTACAGCACCAAAAAGCTGACGAGAAAGCAGATGATGTTGATGCTTGCCTGCAAAATCGTCTGACTGACGTAATCGGAGACGGTGGACAGCCCCGACGAGGCGTATACGTTGTTCTCCAGATTCACGCGCAGCAGCGTGTCCAGCGGCGCGGGCAGGTTCACCTTCTCCAGAATGCTGTTGATGCTCTGGCTGGTGAGCGTCGCGACGTTCGTGATGGCGGTTTCAAGGTCGCCGATGCGGCTGGACGCATCCGTGTAGTGCAGCAGCATGTTGAGAAAAGACTGGTTGGACTGCACGGCGGCGGCAAGCTTCGGGCTGACCCAGAAGGACGCGAGGAACGACATCAGCCCGCACCCCATGTTCAGCACGCTGGCAATGAAGCCGCGATACAGCCCGAACAGCACGGAAATGCCAATGATGCCGATGATGACGTAATCGACGATGTTCATGCGTTACCTCATGGCGCCGGGGTCTCGGTCGCTTCCGGCGGATCGAGACTGGCGATATAGTCGAAATAGGGCTGACGCGCGGCGGTGAGAATCGGGTCGTGGTCGCCGCCGAAGACGTACTGGGCGTTGATGGCTTCAATGTCCGCCTTGCGCATCGCGGGCGCGCAGTACGGGCAGAAATCCAGCTTGCTGTACGGTTCTTCGTCCAGCTGCGCATAGGTGAAGGCTTCAAACGTCACGTTGTCCTTCGTCACAGAGTAGCAGGGGTCGGCGCGGTGGTAGTACGAGCCGCCGTTGGGGTTGTAGTACAGCACGGTGTCGTCGTCCGGAATCGGAATCTGCCGCCCCTGCCAGTCCTCCCAGATGACCAGGCGGCCCAGATGCTTCCGGTTGTCCCACAGCCACTTCATGTTCAGCCCCTCCGTGTTGCGCAGGCGCTGAACGCGGATGCAGCCGTGGCTGGCGCGCGTGCCGAGCTTGGGCTCGTTGTAGGCGTATGACTTTGAGCCGTCGGCGCGCTTGGTGTGCGGCACTTCGTGGAGCAGGTCGCCGTCGTTGTAGCGCAGCCCCATGCCGCAGTAGAGGTTGCCGCTGGTGAATTCGCCCGTGAAGCTGCCGATGATGTACTCGCCGGAGCGCGTCTCGTTAAACGGCTGCTTCGCGTTTGCAAGTCCCGTGGAAACAAGCAGCGTCGAAATCAGGTGCCCGTCCTCGTAGATGTACAGGCGCTGCGTCAGCTTGTCCACCACTAAGCCGTACTTGTCGTTGCTGTCCCACTCCACGGTCGTCAGGGTGTTCGTTTCGACGTAGCCCTGCACCAGCAGGTTCCACGCCTTCACCGTGTTGTCCGCGAAGGAGGAGGAATAGCACTCAATCAGCGACCAGCCGTTGTCCAGCGTCTCAATCACGCGGATGCCCTGCGTTGCGCGGGTCAGGATGCCGATGGCGGCGCTCTTGCTGTCCGGCTCTTTGCGGATGCGCACCTGCGTGCGGCCGTCGCCCTTGACCACCGTCATCGGCGCGGTCAGCATCGCCCAGACAGCCGCTTCGTCCGTGTAGTCCATCGGCGTGTTCCAGTAGGACGCGGGCGCGTCGGACGGGAATTCATACGGGCTGCCGTAGGACGGTGTGAAGGTGATGTTCGGGGTCGGCGTGGGCGAGGGCGACGGCGTGGGGGAGGGTGTCGGAACTGCCGTCGGCGTAGGGGATGGCGTCGGCGTAGGGGATGGCGTCGGCGTGGGGGACGGCGTCGGCGTGGGGGATGCCGTCGGCGTGGGGGATGGCTCAGCAATCGGGGTCGCCGTCGGCAGGATGCCGAAGGATGCCGGATTCCCTGCCACATGCTCCTCGTTCGAGCAATAGCCGGTGTTGTCCGTCAGCGTCAGGCTGATTGCGACGGTGTCCGGCGAAAGGGCGGTTGCGTCCACCGTCACTTCGTTCGTGCCGGCGGAAATGTCAATGTTCTCCAGCAGCGACCAGCTTGCGCCCCACAGCCCCAGCGTCAGGCGGCCGTTTTCGCTTGCGTAGAAGGAGAGGTGCACTTCGCCGTCCTCGGTGCTCTCCAGCGCGGAAATGGAGGTCAGGAAGGGCGCAATCTGCCCCACCAGAATGGCGGTGTCTGCTTCGGCCCCGTCGGAGAACTGCGCCACAAGCCGGTAGATTCCTTCCGGCGCGAAAACGCCCTCGTATGTGCCGTTCCACAGCATCTGATTTTCGCCCGCCGTGACGGGGTAATCCTTGGCGACTGGCAGCACGGTTTCAAGCGTCTCCGCGTTGCGCAGCAGCAGCGTGACCGTGCCGTCCACAGGCGATGTGAACCGCAGCGTGACCGCCTTGCCGGGGCGCAGCGTCTCCTGCAGCGGCTCGATGGAGGCACTGGAGAGCAAAATGACATCCAGCGCGTCCGTATCCTCCGCAAGGGCTGGCAAACACGGCGTGAGCATTGCCAGCATCAGCAGCAGGCAGAGCATTTTCCGCATGGTGATTCCTCCAATCGTAGTGCATATATCATGTAGATAAAATCGTAATTTGCCGGGCGGTTACAAGCGCCAGTCAGGCAGCAGCATTTCCGCGATTTCCGCGACATTTTCCGCCCGCGCCTCGCACGACTTTTCGCCCGCAAAGCGCCCGTCCGCGTCCAGCAGGATGCCGCGAACCCCAGCCGCTTTGCCTGCGCGGGTGTCCAGCGGCCGGTCGCCGATCATGACGCAATCATCCGCCGCCAAGGCGTATCGCTGCAGGCAGCCCTGCACCATTTCCGGCGCGGGCTTGCGCGGATAGCCGTCCTCGTGGGTGAGAAAGCCCGAAATCAGCATCAGCACCCCGCACTGCGCCAGCATGTCACGGCAGCGCAGGTCACGGTGCGTCACCACATAGTGCCGAACGCCCCGCTCGTGCAGCGCAAGCAGCAATTCCGGTATGCCGCAAAGCAGCTTCGGGGCGTCCAGCAAGCGTTCCGCTTCAGCCGCGCGGCATTCCTTCAGCAGCTCATCCACAGAAACATCTGTCAGCGCCGACAGCGCTGCGCACGCATCCCGCAGCGTGCCTTTCAGCAGCGAAAGCGCGTTTTCCGCCGTCAGACGCACCCCGTTTTCCGCTGCGATGCGCACGAACACCTCCGTCAGCAGGGGATAGGTGTCCATCAGCGTGCCGTCGAAGTCCCACAGGCACGCGCGGACGTTCGCGAACGCAATTTGACGCGCCACGACTTCATCCGCCGGGCAGAAAACGTATTTCGTCATTTCCGCCGGATGCACAAGCGCGTAGCCCTCGTGCTCGGTCAGCACCGGCGCGCGCGTTGCCGTCGCGGTCAGAAAGTCGAACGCGATGCCCTGCGCTTCCCGGCGGCACAGCGGCGAAATATCCGCAATCGGCAGCGACAATTCTTCCAGCAATTCCCGGCGCAATGCGTCTTCCGGTGATTCGCCCGTCTCCTGCTTGCCGCCCGGAAACTCCCACAAATGCGCGTTTTTGCGCCCTTCGCCCCGGCGGCAGATGAGGATTCGCCCGTCCGGATAGCGCACAATGCCCGCACTCACCTGCATCATTCCGCCAACTCCCGAATCTGCTTGATTTCCGCCGCGTAGCCCGCGAGGTCGTTCGGGGTCTCCAGCTCGAACGGCAGGTTTTTCAGCGTCGGATGATTGACCACGCGCATCAGCGCCTCCAGCCCGATGTACCCCTTGCCAATCTGCTCGTGGCGGTCTTTGTGCGCGCCGCAGGGGTTCTTGCTGTCGTTGAGGTGGATGGCTTTGAGCCGATTCAGCCCGATTACGCGGTCGAAATCCGCCAGCACGTCCTCCAAGTGGTTCACGATGTCATACCCCGCATCGCTGACGTGGCAGGTGTCCAGACACACGCCGAGCTTGTCATTCAGCTCCGTGCGGTCGATAATCGCGCGCAGCTCCTCGAATGTCCGCCCGACTTCCGAACCCTTGCCCGCCATCGTTTCCAGCAGGACGGTCGTTTTCATATCCTGCCACAAAATCGCGTTGAGCATGTCACAAATCTGCTCCGTCGCCACTTCCACGCCCTGCTTGACGTGGCTGCCGGGGTGAAAGTTGTACAGATTGCCCGGCAGGTGGTCAAGGCGCTGGAGGTCGTCGAGCATGGTGCGGCGG
>ENA-OPAV01002347-OPAV01002347.1-human-gut-metagenome-genome-assembly--contig:-NODE-2347-length-10674-cov-2.785856_pt1 | contig 10674 bp, 7 predicted proteins | sample MGYA00241056_ERZ501428 | MGnify/ENA primary metagenome ERZ501428 (study PRJEB25962, sample SAMEA2042621) | human gut metagenome | biome: human gut; feature: human-associated habitat; material: faeces... | reverse complement strand
AAAAAACCCGCCGGGAACGCCGCAGCCGTAACTGATGAGGGTGAAAAGAAATTTCGCCAGGAGAAGCGCCGCAAGGAATCCGAAGCCGTACCGTGCTTTTGCCAGCGAATCGACCAGGAAATTTCCTCCGCCCAAGACATCGGGCAGTGTGAAAGCAAGAATCGTCGCTGCAAAGAGGGCAAACATGATTTTCATATATTGGCTTCTGAAGATGGGAAGACCGTAAAAAGCGTCCATATGGAGCAGGCCGTAATTGAAAACGATACCTGCAAAACCGCAGGAAACGGCAATAAGCACTACACACCACAAGTATTCCGACGGCAGATGGACAAGAAGAGGAAAGGAAAAACTTGTCGCCGATCCGAAAAAGAACTGGGACACAATGGTGGCGGAAATAGCGGAAGCCATTGTAGGGAGAAGGACAGCGCCCGAAAAATTGCGGTGGAGCTCCTCCAAAGCGAACATCGTTCCCGCCAGGGGAGCATTAAACGCCGCCGCAAGACCCGCGCTGGCGCCGCTGGTGATGAGATACCGTTCCTCCATGCGTGTCCGTCCCATGAGGCGGCTCAAGCCCTGGGCGGCAACGGCGCCGATTTGAATAGACGGCCCTTCACGGCCCAGAGACAAGCCCGCGCCGATGCCTAAAGCACCTGCGGTGATTTTTACCCAGAGAATGCGGAACCATTTCATTTTGAAGAAACCGAGAATGACACCCTTCACCTGCGGAATCCCCGACCCGGAAGCCATGGGGGCGTATCGGCACATGCCGTAAAGTACGCCGCCGATGAAGAAAAGTGCTGCCAGCCACCAAAGGAGGGGGAGGAAATCGGAAATCCCGAAAGACGGGATAATGATTTCCTGAAACAGACGGCGGCGATAGGTATCAGCCAGTCCCAGGAGGAAACGGAAAAGGGCAATCAAAAGACCGCCGGCGATTCCGACGAGGATTCCCTCCAGAAAAAGGCGGAGACGGAACCGGTGCCAGTGATCAAGAGCGAGATATGTTTTGAAAAGCTGTTTATTAAACTGCAGGCGGGATTCTTTCCTTTCCGTCTTTTCCGATTGAGAGTCCATAATCTTTCCGATAGAAATAAGCCGCGAAGATGCTGCAGCCTGAAAATTAAAGTTTAACCTGGTAAGTGAGTACCGCGTCGATAGCGGAAATGGCGTTTTCCCAGGAGAGATAGGAATCCTTCATTTCACGGGTATAAAATTCATCTTTTACGTACTTCGCGTTGATTTCCACATTCAATCTGGCCGCACGGATACAGGAAATGGCTTGTTCCGCAGCGATAACCGCGTCAGTGATGACATTCTTATTGCAGTGAAGCAGGAGCTGGGTAAATGCGGGGAGCAGTTCGCTCATAGCGTCTGCCATCTGGTAAGGTGCTTCTGCCGATTTTTTAAAAGCCGCTTCCAGATTTTCTTTCCGCTTCGTGTCGGCAGGATCCCTTGGTGATTGGAGAAGCGCCATCAATTCACAGAAGTTTTTTGCATCTTCATCCATCAAGTCAAGGAAAATAGAACGGGCCGATTCGAAAATGGCGGCATACTGCTCCGCTTTTTCACGGAAATCATCAGTATTCTTTCCGGAGGAAGAAAGGCGGGAAACCATTTCTCCCAGGGCGCAGGCCTGTGCTCCGATGAGTCCCGCAGCAGCACCGCCGCCGGGAGCCGTAGAACCGAGAGCGGATAGGTAAGCATCAATCGTCATTTCATGAAATTTAAGAGACATAGGACCTCCTACAGGTTTTATTACTCTTCTTATTATATAGCTCCGGGCAAGACAGAGAAAAAGTAGAAGGGATCCACCGCGTACAAGAGCTTTTCTCCGGAAATTTGCAATATTGACGCCTGTGGGCAAGCATGGTATAATACATTTCGTTATACAGCAGGTGCTGTATGACAAGATGCGGCGGGTGTGGTGAAGTGGTTAACACGGCGGATTGTGGCTCCGTTATGCGTGGGTTCGACCCCCACCACTCGCCCCATTTTTTTTACACAAATCTATACGGTTTGCAGGATAGGATCCATTTTCCATAATGGGGGTATAGCCAAGCGGTAAGGCAACGGACTTTGACTCCGTTATCGGTGGTTCGACTCCACCTACCCCTGCCAATATATCGCGCGGACAGCCGCGTTTTTTTATTGGTATTTTTAAACGGTGCTGTACCGTAGACACGCATTTTTGTATGTGTATCTGTCTGTGGACTGCAGATTTCATGGTTTAAATTTATGCGAGAGTTTTTACATATTAATGATTACTGCATCTTTCTATCATGAAGGGAAGGCAGATTAATTTCTATTGATTATGAGATGAATATATATAAAGAAAATCATTGTTTTTTCTGATGGTTGTGATAAAATAAAATTCGATTCATCCCGGATGCGGACAGACACCCGCCGGGGGGATGAAAGGAGATTGGAAGAATGAGCAGCTCAGTACAGTTTTATTTGGCGATTTTTATTTTTCTCATGACTTATGCGGGCATTATGTCAGAGAAAATACATCGTACGATTTGTGCTCTTGCCGGCGGCGGCGCTATGATTTACTTTGGTCTCGTTACGCAGGAGCAGGCGATTACAGAATTTATCGATTTCAATACACTGGGACTTTTGACGGGGATGATGATTTTGATTTCCGTTGTGAAGCAATCCGGTTTCTTTCAGGTACTTGCGTTGTGGGCGCTGAAGAAATCAAAGGGATCTCCGCGGGAGCTGCTGATTTTGCTTTCTATCGTCACGGCGGTGGGGGCGGCGGTCATTGATTCTGTCACGGCGGCACTCCTGATCGCGCCCATGACGATTTCCCTGTGCCGCATGCTCCGTATGTCTCCCGTGCCTATTCTGATTTCTGAAATATTGATGTGCAACATAGGCGGTACGGCACTTATGATCGGGAATCCGCCAAACGTCATGATCGGTTCCGCGACACACCTGGATTTCAATGACTTCCTTATAAATCTGGCTCCGGTCGTTGTCATTACGGTCATTGTTATCCTGATTGCGGTTCTTCTCATTTTCAAGAATGATTTTTCCAGTGTCCGCATGAGTGCGAAAGAGCTGGAAAAAATTGATATTATGTCCGGCGTGGAAGACAAATCTATTTTCAGCCGTTCGCTTATGGTTCTCGCGCTTACGGTCCTCGGCTTCGTTGTCCATTCCCATTTTGGTCTGGAATCGGCAACGGTCGCCATGACGGGCGGTATGGCGGCACTGCTCTTCTGTGGTATCAATCCGGAGGATGCTCTTAAAGAGGTGGATCTGGACACACTCATGTTCTTCATGGGGCTCTTCATTCTGGTGGGGGGCATGGAAAATGCCGGCGTCATTACGGCAATTGCGGAAAAGGGAATCGAAATGGTGGACGGCGACAGCCACCTGATTACCTTCCTCATTTTGCTTCTTTCCGGTGTAGCTTCCGCTTTCGTTGACAATATTCCTTTCACGGCGACAATGATTCCTCTGATCCAGGATATGCAGTCTCTCATGAATCTGCCCCATGCGGATTATATGTGGTGGGCGCTTGCGACCGGTGCGTGCTTCGGCGGCAACGGTACTATGATTGGTGCTTCACCGAATGTGATCATGGTGGATATCGCGGCAAAAGAAGGGTTCAATATCAGCTTTACCGCTTTTATGAAATGGTGCTTTCCTCTGATGCTTCTGTCTCTTTTTGTGGCAGGGTGTTACCTTGAGACACGGTACTTCATTTTCGGTATGTAAATAAATAGAATAATATAATAGAGTAGAAAGCGCTTTTCTTCGGAGAAGCGTTTTTTCTGTTGTAAAAGACGGCCTTAATGAAATATTTAATATACGCTTATTGCTTTTCTTTTGTGTGGAATTGGCCGAACTAAGATAAATGAATAAAATGGGAATTTTATGTGTATGTCCATTCCGTAAATAAGATGGTTCTGCAAACCTTTTCTATTTGACTTTTTTATATTAGTGGTATACTATAATTTTTGATGTAAAGAATATAGTATACGTTTTTACATATCATTCATTGACTAAGGAGGGTCATGATGGACGCAAGAGAAAATGCTTATGTACTGTGGTTTGATGAGCTGCGCCGCGCGGACGTGGGACTGGTAGGAGGGAAATCCTCTTCTCTGGGGGAACTGACTTCTTCCGTGGATGTACCTGTTCCATACGGATATGCGACAACAGCCAGCGCATACCGCTATTTCATGGAAAAGACGGGACAGAATAAGAAAATTCATAAGATGCTTCAGGAACTGCAGGATGTGGAAGATTCCGTAGAGCTCCATGAAGTCTGTACAAAAATCCGTGAAAGCATCTGCTCTGCCACTATGCCGGAAGACCTTGCCGAACAGATTGGAAAGGCTTATGAAGAACTTGCCGAAAAGGTGGGCGAAAAGAATCCTTTCGTCGCCGTCCGCTCCTCTGCTACCGCGGAAGATTTGCCGGATGCTTCTTTTGCCGGGCAGCAGGATACATACCTGAACGTCACCGGGCGGGATATGGTTATCCGGAAAGTAAAGGAATGCTATGCGTCCACTTTCACCGACCGTGCCGTTTATTACCGCGCGAAGAAAAACTTTGACCATGAAAATGTAGCGCTTTCCGCCGCCGTCCAGATGATGGCCGATGCGAAATCGGCAGGTGTCATGTTCACCGTCAACCTGGCGACCGGCGCTGATGACAGCATCATGATCGAAGGTTCCTGGGGGCTTGGCGAATACATCGTGCAGGGTACCGTAACACCCGATAATTTTGTCGTGGATAAAGATTCTCTTACCATTACTTCCCGCCGCATCAATGACAAATCCATCGAACTGATCCGCAAAGAAGGCGGCGATGTGGAAGAAAGAAAAGTGGAACCGGAACGTGCCAAAGCGCAGGTTATAAGCGATGAACAGATTGCCCAGCTGGCCGATTACGCGAAACGTATTGAAAAACATTACGGCTGCTATATGGATATGGAATGGGCTGTCGACCACAAAGACCGCCTTTGGATTCTCCAGGCACGCCCTGAAACAGTCTGGTCCAAGAAAACTAAAGAAAAGAAATCGGAGGAAGAAACCGTTATGACAACTGATCACAATGTACTTGTAAAAGGACTTCCCGCATCCCCGGGCATGGCGGCAGGCAAATGCCATGTCATCACCGATCCGAAAGACATTGATACCTTTAAAGAAGGGGAAGTTCTTGTCACCACCATGACGTCTCCCGACTGGGTACCCGCTATGAAGAAGGCAGTCGCTATCGTGACTGATGCCGGCGGTATGACCTGCCACGCTTCCATCGTATCCCGCGAATTGGGAATCCCCTGTGTTGTCGGGACCAAGAGCCGCAGTGTAGAAGCGACAGGCGTGCTGAAAACAGGACAGGATATTACCATTGATGCACGCAACGGCATTGTTTATGACGGCATTGTTGCCGATCTTGTGAAGAAAGGAATGCCCGCTGCCCAGGCAGCAGGTACAGCGGCAGTAGCTGCCGAATATTTCCCGCCTACAGGCACCCGCGTTCTTATGAATCTCGGCGATCCCGATCTGGCTGATAAATATGCGTCGCTTCCCTGTGACGGTATCGGACTCATGCGGGAAGAGTTCATCTGGACCACCTTTATTCATGAACATCCGCTGTATCTGATTGAAACAGGCCGTCCGGAAAAAGTGGTGGATATGCTTGCAGAAGGCATCAGCAAAGTATGCCGTGCTCTTGCTCCCCGTCCCGTTGTTCTCCGCTTCTCCGATTTCAAATCCGGTGAATACAGAAATCTCAAGGGCGGCGATAAGTACGAACCGGAAGAACCGGCTGATCTTCTCGGCTGGAGAGGTGCTTCCCGCTACTATGATCCGAAATACACCGATGCGTTCCGCCTGGAACTGAAAGCGGTCAGAAAAGTCCGTGAAGAATACGGCCTGAAAAATCTGAACTGCATGATTCCGTTCTGCCGCACCGTTGATGAAGCAGAAAAAGTAACGGCCATTATGAGAGAAGAAGGACTGGAACGCGGTCCGGACTTCAAACTTCTCCTTATGGCGGAAATTCCGGCCAATATTCTCCTGGCAGACCGTTTCAATAAATTTGTTGACGGCTATTCCATCGGTTCCAACGATTTAACAATGCTTATTCTGGGCTGCGATAGAAATAATGATACCGTGGCTTCTCTCTTCGATGAACGCAATCTGGCCATCAAGAGGGCTATCCGCCACCTGATCAAAGTGGCGCACAGAGACGGCAAGACCGTATCCATCTGCGGACAGGCGCCGTCCGTATATCCAGACTTTACGGAATTCCTCGTAAAGAGCGGTATTGACTATGTATCCGTCAACCCGGATATGGTGAAGAGTACCCGGCTGAATGTAGCCCGCATCGAGCAGCGTCTGATGCTGGATGCGGCGACGGGCAGAGGTGTCGTAGACCAGGAAGATTACGAACTTTGATTTTAAAATAATGGCAGAGGGCATGGGAAAGTTGACATGTCCTCCGCCACAGTTCCGCTTTGCGGAAGAAGGAGAGAAGGGAAATTATGCAGCTTACCGGCCGACAACAGGAAATCACGAGGATCGTTCGGGAAAACGGTCCTATCACAGGGGAAATGATCGCACAGCGTCTCCATGTGACGAGGAGCGCGCTGCGTGGAGATCTGGCGGTTCTTCTTTCAGGAGAGGTAATCGCTGCCCGCCGTCGTCTCGGCTACTATTACCTTGGAGGCGGAGAAGATCCTGCCGCTGCTGAAATCCGTTCCTGCACGGCGGAAGACTGTATGTCCCGCCCGATACTTGTCGGAGCGGAATCCAATGCCTATGACGCGGCGGTTCTCCTGTTCACCGAAGATATCGGTACGCTTTTCGTGGGGAAAAAAGATGACATACAGGGCGTCGTTTCCAGGAAAGATCTTCTGAAAGCGGCCATGGGCCGTGATGATTTGGCAAAAGTGCCGATTTCCATGGTAATGACATCCCGCTCGAAAATGATTTATGCTGAACCGAAAGAGGATCTTGTATCCATCGCACAGAAGATGATGGATTATGAAGTCGATTGTCTTCCTGTAGGGACTTTTAAAAATGTGGGAAATGATAGGAAATTTGTTCTTATCGGGCGTGTATCGAAAACGAATATCACCCGTCTCTTTTTGGAACTGGGGAAAGGCGGCAGAAAATAATAAATGGCAAAACAACCGCAGGTTTATGTCGTTTCCGATTCTCTTGGAGAAACGGCGGAAAGTGTGGCTAAGGCGACCATCGGCCAGTATGACACAGATATTGAGATTCACCGTGTGCCCTTTATCCGTCATACGGATCAGATAGAAAAAATTATTGATGAAGCGGCACAGGCGGGGGCTGTGGTCTGTCACACACTGGTCAGTCCTGAACTCCGTGCCGACTTTGAACGGATAGCCCATGAAAAAAATGTCCGTTATGTGGATATCTTAGGTCCCATGATGAATATGGTGACTGATGTGGCAGGGGTGCAGCCCCGCATGAAACCGGGAATCATCCACCGTCTTGATGAAGAATATTTTAAGAAAGTGGAAGCCATCGAATTTGCTGTCCGCTATGATGACGGAAAAAATCCGGCAGGCTTCGCAAAAGCGGACATGGTTCTTATCGGTGTGTCCCGCACATCAAAGACACCGCTGTCCATGTATATGGCGCACAAAAAGTACAAGGTGGCGAACCTGCCCCTTGTGCCGGAAGTGCAGATACCGGAAGAAATATTCCAGGTGCCTCCCTATCGTCTGATCGGTCTCATTATTGACCCTTACAAACTGAACGGAATCAGAAGGGAACGAATGAAAGCGCTCGGATTTTCAGGAACGGCGAATTACACTGATATCGAGCGCATTGAAGATGAGCTGGCTTATGCCAAAGAAGTTATGCATCAGCTTCACTGTACCGTCCTTGATGTATCAAATAAAGCCATTGAAGAGACGGCGAGCCGCATCATGTCCATTATTGAGCGGAACAAGGAAATATACGGCGACAAATATTGACAGATGAAAAAATCTCCTGAAGGAAACTTCAGGGGATTTTTTTGTGCTGGAATGATTTTATGAATACATTTGCGGTAGCACTGTTCATCACCACGGCAATAGATCCTTCACGTTCGTTCAGGATGACGATTAACGTTTTTCTCATTATGAAGCCTTAACGTGTCTTATACAAGGATCATGGAGCCGGCCGTCAGAAGGAGCTGCTGGCGCACGCAGTGTGCGATTGAGGATACTCGCTTGTCGTAATGATTTAAATCGTAAAAGAATAGTTAGCTTGCAGCTGACAGCTCACAGCTGATAGCTTTTATCTTCTTACCGCCTTCCTCATCACGGTGGCAGATCCTTCACATTCGTTCAGGATGACGCTTTACTGTTAGTGTCATTATGATGCTTTCCGCTCCCCATCGTTAGTAACGCTTTCCCCCAATCGTCATTCAGAACGGGGGTAAGAATGCTGTGTGGGAAAATGGGTAAGCAGAACGGTGACACGGAGTGAAGAATCTATTACACTGATGACACTGTGCGGTTTCTTTTCTGTTTATCACAAAATTACTTTTACCGTTTTTCTCACCACGGGTACAGCTCCTTCGCATTTGTTCAGGATGACATCTCACCTTAATCGTCATCTTCATAACTAATCCTTTGCCAATACCCCGAATGACGTTTTCCGTTTCTTGCTACTATGGCGCTTACCGTTACTCATCATTTAGAATATATGATAAAAATTTACTGCGGAAACAATAAAAGAAAACCACCTTTTATTTGAAAACAATTAGAAAATATGATATGCTATAGAACAAATTGAAATTTATTCGCAGATTAAGCGGATGCTGAATCGGTAAGGATGGAATTTACATGAGAAGCAAACGAATGCGGCGAAGCATTATCAGACGTGTTTTGCAATTTATCCCCGTACTGCTGGGGATTACTTTTCTTGCGTTCCTTTTAATCTATTTCTCGCCAAGCGATCCTGTGAGCGTGCGTATGTCGGCAGGCGGTATTTCCGTCAGTCCTGAAATCATGGAGTCCATGCGCAGATCCATGGGCCTTGACCGTCCGCTTCTTGTGCAGTACGGTGACTGGCTGTGGAATATTCTTCACGGCAATATGGGAAAATCATATATTACTGACGCTGACGTGCTGGATCAGATTTTGAAAGCGCTGCCCTATACATTAAAAATGGCGGGCGCTTCTCTTTTGCTGACCCTCTGCATTTCGATTCCCGTAGGGATACTCACGGCGGCCATGCAGAACAGCAAGTTTGATTATGTGGTCCGTGTCATGGCGTTTGTGGGAAATGCTCTTCCCAACTTTATCATCGCCCTTTGCCTCATGTTTATTTTTTCCTACCGTCTCGGGTGGATTCCGGTGCTGGCGACGACAAAGCCTATCGGACTTGTCCTTCCTGCGCTTACGCTGGCGCTGGTCATGTCGTCCCGCTATATCCGGCAGATTCGTGCTGCCATGCTTGACGAGCTGAGCAAGGGGTATGTGGTGGGACTTCGTTCCCGCGGACTTTCTGAAACGACCATTTTGTATAAAAATGCATTAAAAAATATTATGGTAACGGTGATTACGCTTACCGGTATTTCCCTCGGCTCTCTTCTGGGCGGAACAGTTATCGTGGAAACCGTTTTCACCTGGCCCGGTCTCGGCAGTCTTATTATGGAAGGGATCAGCCAGCGAGACTATCCTGTGGTACAGGCGGTCATCGTATGGATGGCATCTGCTTTCATGGTGGTCAATCTGCTTACCGATATTTCTTATACTGTTTTTAATCCGAAAATTAAAGATATATAGGAGGACCTGTGGATCTTTCAGCAAAACGGATTTCGAAAAGTATGTGGTGTCTTCTCGGCATCATCCTGTTTATCATTCTTTTCAGTTTGATTTCGCCGTACCTGGCACCTAATGATCCCTATCTGACCCATTCCGACAATATCCTTGCCGCGCCGGATATGAATCATTTATTTGGTACCGACAATCATGGGCGCGATGTGCTTTCCCGCGTGATGGTGGGCAGCCGCAGTTCCATCTTTGCCGCATTTGCCATCATCGCCTGTGCAGGGACTTTGGGAAGTTTTGTGGGTCTTATGGGTGGTTATTTCGGCGGGAAGGTGGATGCCTGTCTTATGCGGGTGACCGATATATTTCTCGCATTTCCCGATATCCTTCTGGCAATTGCCGTAGCGGGCATTTTAGGCGGCAGTCTTTTGAATGCCATGTTCGCCCTCGTGCTGACGGCGTGGACGCAATATGCCCGGCTGGCACGGAGTTCGACTATTGCTATTAAAGAAGAAACATTTATCCATGCCGCCCGCCTTGGCGGGTGCAGTGACAGGGAGATCATATTTCTCCACATTCTGCCGAATATCGCGGGACCGCTTATCGTTACCGCGACGCTCCATGTAAGCGGTATGATGATGGGGCTCGCCGGGCTGTCATTTCTCGGACTCGGGGTGCAGGTACCGGAAGCGGAGTGGGGATCCATGATCAGCGAAGGACGCTATTGTCTTCAGAATGCGCCGTGGGTGGCTCTCGCACCGAGTGCCGTCATGGTTTCCGTTATGCTTGTTTTTAATTTATTCGGTGACCAGGTCAGAGATTTACTGGATCCGAAAAATGAAAAATAATTATATTTTTTAGGAGGAAAAAACATGAAAAAGAGATGGATTGCTGCAGGATTGGCAGCGGTAACGGCC
>ENA-OPAV01002344-OPAV01002344.1-human-gut-metagenome-genome-assembly--contig:-NODE-2344-length-10688-cov-3.239819_pt1 | contig 10688 bp, 9 predicted proteins | sample MGYA00241056_ERZ501428 | MGnify/ENA primary metagenome ERZ501428 (study PRJEB25962, sample SAMEA2042621) | human gut metagenome | biome: human gut; feature: human-associated habitat; material: faeces... | reverse complement strand
GGCATCCACCGAGAGCTTTGCCACGCCCAGATGCTGCACCTTTCCGCGCGGGATGCGGGCGGCGTGCAGGGCTTTTTCAAATGCCTGCGGCTCTCCGGCAGAGAGCGGCAGACGGATGTTGCGAACCAGAATCATGTTATCGTGTGTTCCTTTTTGTTTCAGTTGCTTTCGATGCGGCACTGCAGCACATAGCTGCCCAGTGCAAAGATCTTGCCGTTGGAGGGCACATACAGGCGGCAGGCGATGTTCTGCTCGCCGGTCGCCACCGAGAAATCCTCGGCATCGATCTCAATGACCACCTGCTCCGGGGTCAGCGTTTCGATCGCGCCCTTGGGGCCGCAGAGCGTTACATTCATCAGGCGTTCGGTCTGCACCGTCAGCTGGTAGGTAGAGGGCAGGTTGACCACCTGCACGCAGGTATTGGGCAGGTTCATGGTCTTGGTTCCCAGATTGGAGCAGTCAAAGCTGACCGTAATGGTGGAAATGTTATCCAGCAGATAGATGTCTGCAGGCAGGTCGATGGGCAGCTCATAGCTCTTGTTCAGTGTAAAGGTGGAAAGGTCGATATTGCCGATGGGCAGCGTGGACAGCATATCGATCTTAGCTGCCGGACCTGCCACCTTGAGCTGCTTGCGGCTGAGTGCATATACCAGCATCGAATCATCAAAATCACGCGGTGCATTGATGAAATTCACGTCCACCGGCAGCGTTGCCATCTTGTACACCTGCAAGGTCACATCCACGCTGTTCTCTTCCAGCTCCGTGTACTCAAACTTGACTTCCTTGCCGCCGGAGGTATAGAAGCGCAGCGGCGTGTTCAGCGTGATGGACTCGGTCAGTTCGCCGCTGTAGGTCACCTCTGCTGTGCAGGTAGCAACTTTATCCAGCTCACTGCTGGGGCCGGAAAGAGTGATATTCTCCTTGGAAACATCCGTACTATAGAGGATATAGCCGTCCGCGATGGTCAGGTAGTTGGTGGTAATGGTCACAGGCAGGGTCTTTTCCTCCACCACGTCAAACACCACATCCACCGTGTTGTCATTGCCTTCCATGGTCACGGTCACACCGTTCAGCAGGCCGTTGGCACCGCGTACCAGCAGGCGCAGGGTCTTTTCGCCGCTATCGCGTACGCTGGAAAAATCCGGGTAGACCACAAAGTCGGAAGCCGTCAGCCCGCCGATGGTGTAGCCGTCGCCGGAGATCTTCAGGTTCACGGTCTTATCCTCGGCGCTGACGATGCTCAGGCCCCGGGAGGTGTAAGCAGCGGAATCGTAGGTATAATCCACCGGCACATTGTAGATGGTGTTGCTGGTGCCGGGCTGCACGATGATGGTGACCACCATCCATGCAACGATGGCACCCAGCACCGAAAGTGCCAGCCGGATGCGGCGGTCGTCCAGAATGTTTTTCTTATGGGCGACCGCCGGCTTTGCGCCATTTTTCTTGTTGGGTTCGTTGTTCATTGCGCATCGTCCTCCTTCTGGCTGACCCATTTCCACAGACGGTCCAGCTGACCGCGCCAGCCGCTGACCGTCGTCTTTTCGGTGGTGGTCTCCTTGGGGATCATCTCATCCACCAGACGGGTATACAGGGTCTGGCGGTCAAAATGGCGGATCAGCACGCCGTTCTTTGCCATGGAGATGATGCCGGTCTCCTCGCTGACCACGATGGCGATGGCATCGGAATTTTCGGCAATGCCAAGGCAGGCGCGGTGACGGGTGCCCATATCCTTGCCAAGATCCAGATTGTTGGAAAGCGGCAGCACACAGCCCGCGGCTTTGATGCGGCCATTCTCAATGATGGCAGCACCATCGTGCAGGGGCGTGCCCTCGTAGAAAATGGTGCCCAGCACTTCCAGATTGACCGCACTGTTCACCGGCGTGCCGGTGCGCACGATCTCCGAAAGGTTCGTGTGGCGTTCCAGCACGATCAGTGCACCGGTCTTGGTCTCAGAAAAGCGCTCTGCCGCATCGCAGATGGCAATGATGGCGCTGCGCCATGCACCTTTTAGGCTGGGATCGTTATAGCGGCCTTTGACATTGAACAGCTTGGCGGCCCACTGGTCGGTCTGGCCCATGCGCTCCAGCGCACGGCGGATCTCCGGCTGGAACAGCACCACCAGCGTCAGCAGGCCCACCTGCAGCAGTGAGTTCAGCAGCCATGTAACGGTACGCATGTTCAGCGTTTCTGCCACCAGATAGACGGCCATCACCAGCAGCGCACCCTTGAACAGCTGGCCGGCGCGGGTGCGGTTGACAATGCCCAGCAGCTGGTAAATCAGGAAGGAAATGATGATGATATCCAGCAAATCGACCAGTTTGAAGGTCTGGAAATTTGCAATGATCGCGTTCAGAGTCATTGGTACACGCTCCCGTTTACAGTGTTTCGATCAGGGCAACGGCGTGGGCGGCAATGCCCAGCCCCTCACCGGTAAAGCCCAGATGTTCCTCGGTGGTGGCCTTTACACTCACGGCATCCACCGGCAGGCCGAAGGCATCGGCCAGATTCTGGCGCATGGCCGGAATGTACGGCGCAAGCTTGGGCCGCTGACACAACAGCGTCGCGTCGATATTTTCAATGCGGAAGCCGTGCTCCTTTAAAATTTCGGCCACACGGCGGGCCAGCTTCAGGCTGTCGGCACCGGAGTAAGCCGGGTCATTGTCCGGGAAATGCTGGCCGATATCCCCCAGCGCAGCGGCACCCAGCACAGCATCCATCACCGCATGGGCCAGCACATCTGCATCCGAGTGGCCCAGCAGGCCTTTTTCAAAGGGCACTTCCACGCCGCCCAGGATCAGCTTGCGGCCTTTCACCAGACGGTGCACGTCATAACCATGTCCAATGCGCATTTTGTATTCCTCTTTCTGTTCCGGGCGGGGCAGGTCCTCGCGGGTCGTGATCTTATAATTGGCGTAATCGCCCTGCGTCAGCTGCACAGCGCGGCCGGTCAGCTCGAACAGGCTGCAGTCGTCGGTGACAAGGCGGGCTTTTTCGGCATCCAGCTCTTCCAGCGCAGCAAGGTACTCTGCGCGGTCAAAGCACTGAGGGGTCTGCACCGCATACAGGGTGCTGCGGTCGGGCGTTGTGTACACAAGGCAGGCATCCGGCACGGTCTTTCCGTTGCCGCGCGCTGCAGCCTTGATGGTATCCTTTACCGGTACGGCAGGTGCAGCTGCGCCGCACCGGGCCGCTGCTTCCAGCGCTGCTGTAATGACGGCCTGACTGACGAAGGGTCTTGCCGCGTCGTGCACTGCCACAAGCTCCCCTGCTGCCGCCAGCACGCCGTTTTTTGCGCTCTCGGCGCGGGTGGTGCCGCCCGTTACGATCTGCACAGGCTTTGTGCAGTCTGCTGCCTGCTGCTCCACAAAGGCGCGGTTCTTACCGGCCACCAGCACGATCTCCGTGACAAGCGGGTCCTGTTCAAACGCGCGGATGCTGCGGTGCAGCACGGTCTCGCCGCCCAGATCAAAGCTGAGCTTGTCAAAGCCCATGCGTGTGGAAGACCCCGCCGCCACCAGCACTGCGGATACTCTCTTTTCCAATTTCTTCACCTGCCCAATTCCTATAGTAAGCCATATTTTATTATAGCGTATAACTTCCCAAACTGCAACCAATATTCTACAGCAAAAATGCCCCTCTGCACACAGCAGAGGGGCACAAACTTGTTCTTGATGGAGTTTACTTCAGGATCGGCTCAATGGCAGCAGCCAGAGCATCCTTCTGTGCCTGTGCTTCAGCCAGATCCTTGCCCAGAGTGGTGAAGTAGGTCTTGATCTTCGGCTCAGTACCGGAGGGACGCACCACAACGGTAGCGCCGTTTTCCAGACTGTAGATCAGCACGTTTGCAGCGGGCAGGCCGGTCTCCTCGGGCTTCTTGTAGTCGGTCACCTTGACCACCTTGTGGCCAGCCAGCTCGGCGGGCGGGTTATTACGCAGCTTCTGCATGATGGAAGCCATCTTCTCCATGCCGGTCAGGCCGGGGAACTCGAAGCTGTCCACCTTGTTCAGGTAGCGGCCATACTGTTTATAGATCTCTTCCAGACGCTGCTTGATGGAGGAACCGATGCTGCGGTAGTAAGCGGCCATTTCGCAGATCAGCATGGAACCGATGACGGCATCCTTATCGCGTACATAGGGGCCGGCCAGATAGCCGTAGCTCTCCTCGAAGCCAAAGATGAAGCGGTCCACCTCACCGGCAGCTTCCAGATTTGCGATCTGGTCGCCGATCCACTTGAAGCCGGTCAGCACGCTGCGCATTTCCACGCCGTAGTGTGCGGCAATGGCATCGGCCAGAGGAGTGGATACGATGGACTTGACGGCCACCGGGTTTTTGGGCATGGTGCCCTTCTCGATGCGGCCTGCGCAGATGTAATCCAGCAGTAGAGCGCCCATCTCGTTGCCGGATACCAGCTCATAGCTGCCATCCGGGCACTTCATGGCAATGCCCACGCGGTCGGCATCGGGGTCGGTGGCCAGCATCAGGTCGGCACCAGTCTTGGTTGCCAGCTCCAGACCCAGCTTCAGAGCCTCGAAAATTTCGGGGTTCGGGTAGGAGCAGGTGGTAAAGTAGCCGTTGGGGTACTCCTGCTCGGGCACGATGGTGATATCGGTGATGCCCATATCGTTCAGCACATGAGTGACAGGCACCAGACCGGAACCATTCAGCGGGCTGTACACCAGCTTCAGGCCGGCAGTCTTGCACAGGCCCGGGCGCACCTGGCGGGCCTCAATGGCATCATACAGTGCCTTCTTGCAGTCGTCGCCCACAAAGCGGATCAGGCCCTGCTCCACGCCCTCGGCAAAAGAGATGTACTTTGCACCGGTCAGCACATCCGTCTTCTGGATCTCATCGTACACGATGGCAGCAGCATCATCGGTCATCTGGCAGCCATCCGGGCCGTAAGCCTTGTAGCCGTTGTACTTGGCCGGGTTGTGAGAAGCCGTGACCATGATACCAGCATTGCACTGGTAGTAACGGGTAGCAAAGCTCAGTGCAGGCACAGGCATCAGCGCATCGTAAATGCGCACCTTGATACCGTTTGCCGCCAGTACGCCTGCGGCGGTCTTGGCAAAGATATCGCTCTTCAGGCGGCTGTCGTAGCTGATAGCCACAGTCTGGCTGCCGCCCTGAGTCTTGACCCAGTTTGCCAGACCCTGCGTGGCCTGACGCACAACATAGATATTCATACGGTTGGTGCCAGCGCCCAGAACGCCGCGCAGACCAGCGGTGCCAAACTTCAAAGCCACAGCAAAGCGGTCCTTGATCTCGTCATCATTTCCCTCGATCTTGGCCAGCTCCGGCTTCAGATCAGCGTCTTCCAGCTCTGCAGCCATCCAGCGCTTATATTCATCCAAATACATCTTGCACACCTTACCTTTTGTAAATTTTTCCGCAAAAAAGAACAGGTTTGATTAAACCTACTTATAATATAAACTCTCCGCATCCATGTGTCAATTGCGTAATCTGCAACAAGATTTGCAGTTCAAAACCGGCATATGGCACAAAATTCCAAGTTTTTCCCGGTAAAGTCGGGAACTGTCCCGGCCTCGCCTGCATTTTCCAGCAGTTCATAACTCTGGCCTGCATCGTCCAGAACGTCCAGCCACTGCTCCAAACCGACGCTGTTTTCACACAGGTAGCGCAGCAGCTGCATTGCCCGGGCAAAACTGTCCTGCAGCAGCACCGCGCTGCGGCGCACCCGGCCATCCTGCTCCTGCCGCAGCTCCATTACAATGCCCTGCGCAGCGGCGGCACCGCAATATACAAGGGTGTGGGCATGCTGCAGCCCTTCCAGTTCTGAATATGTACGGATATAGCGGCAGTATTCTTTGCTCATCATGGAAAACTCTCTCCTCTCTATCGCATTGACATCTTTCCTGCCCTTTACTATAATGAATTCAGAAGTATTTTTGTGTCGAAGCATGACATAATCATCCAATATTTTCCACTTTTGCCAATTCTTTTCCGTCATATCATCCGCTGGGATAAGGGAGAACAACATGTATTCTGTTACCAGAAGCTTTGGTCTGAACGGCCTGAGCGGCTTTGCCGTGGCAGTGGAGGCCGACATTTCCGGCGGTCTGCCCGCCTTTTCCATCGTGGGCCTGCCGGATTCCGCTGTGCGTGAAAGCGCCGACCGTGTGCGCGCCGCCATCAAAAATCTGGGCTTCAAGTTCCCAGACCGGCGCATTACCATCAATCTTGCCCCGGCGGATGTGCGCAAGACCGGCCCGGTGTACGACCTGCCGCTTCTGCTGGCAGTGCTCACTGCCAGCGGCCAGCTGGAGGATGTGCCTGCCGACGCGGCATTTCTGGGCGAACTGGCACTGGACGGCACCCTGCGGCCGGTTTCCGGCGTGCTGCCCATGGCGCTGGCTGCAGCAGAAAATGGCACCCACGCCCTGTATGTACCTGCCGAGAATGCCGCTGAAGCAGCCGAGGCCTGTGCCGACAGCATGGCCGTCTACCCCGCCCACACGGCACGCGAAGTTGTAGATGCCCTGCGCGGCATCTCCCCGCTTGCCCCGGCGGCTGTTGTTCCCTTTGACCCTGCAGACGCCTGGGCACAGGTGCCGGATTTTGCGGACGTGATGGGACAGTCGCTGGCGCGGCGGGCTATGGTCATTGCTGCCGCAGGCGGACACAATGTTTTGCTCATTGGCGCACCCGGCACCGGCAAATCCATGCTGGCAAAGCGTCTGCCCGGCATCCTGCCGCCGCTCACCCGTGAGGAGGCCGTGGAGACCACTAAAATTTATTCCATTGCAGGGCAGCTGCCGCAGGGCCGGGGCCTGATCTCTGCACGGCCTTTCCGCAGTCCGCACCACTCGGCCAGTGCCGCAGCTCTGGCTGGCGGCGGCGCACAGTTCCGGCCCGGCGAGTGCAGCCTTGCCAACTGCGGTGTGCTGTTTTTAGACGAATTGCCGGAGTTCTCCCGCGAGAGTCTGGAAGTGCTGCGCCAGCCGCTGGAGGACGGCCAGATCACCGTGAGCCGCGCGGCAGGCAGTGCCACCTATCCCAGCCGCTTCCAGCTGGTAGCCGCCATGAATCCCTGCAAGTGCGGCTATTTAGGCCATCCCACGCGGGAGTGTACCTGCACGCCGAGCGCGGTGGATGCCTACCGGCGGCGCATCTCCGGCCCGCTGCTGGACCGCATTGACTTACACGTCGAGGCCCTGCCCGTGGAGTACGACGACCTTGCGTCCGAGCAGGGCGGTGAGTCCAGCGCCGACGTGCGTGCCCGGGTCATGGCGGCGCGTGCTTTGCAGCGGGAGCGGTACAAGGCCCTGCCCGGCGTGCGGTGCAACGCGCAGCTGCCGTCCGGCGCCCTGCGGCGCTACTGCCGCATGACCCCTGCCGCCGAGAAAATCCTGCGCAGCGCGTTTGAGCGGCTGGGCTACAGCGCCCGCGCCTATGACCGCATTCTGCGCGTGGCCCGGACCGTGGCCGATCTCGACGGCAGCGAGGTACTGGACACGGCGCATCTGTCCGAGACGCTGCAATACAGGACTTTGGACAGAAAGTTCGGGATGTAGTAAAGTTCATACATCATCACACTCTTTTATCCCCGTTAAAAATGGGGCATAGCTCATGTCGCGAGCTATGCCCCATTTTTAATTTTGCTGCAATTTTATAAGAAGTTTCTTTTCCCAGTTCCTCAAATCCGCAATGGCTTTTGTCACCTGCTCACGGACTTCTGTCTGCAAATCATTTTCGGTATCAATCCCATATTTTTTTGAATAAACACGCTTGTACCGATAATCTTCCCGCTTTTTGTCGTTTGGTTTTGCGATGTCTATAATTTTATTTTGAATTCTCTTTCTGTCCTCTGGCAAATTCCAGCCGCCGAGTTCAAAGACAAGCGAAAGGGATTCATCCGTTCTGCCAAACCAATAGTTATAGATGTTGCTGTTGCCCCATGACCCATTGTTTGCAGACAGCGGCGGCAGTACTGCGTCCATTTCTTTTGTGTGGAAGCACAGCCAGGAATCCGTTGAATTTGCGTCAAAAACGATACTACCCTCATCGCTCATCTGCTGTAGGGTTTCTCTGACCGCCGCTGCGATTTGCCCGCGGTTATTCACGCGGTGTTCAAATATGAGGTCCAGTGCTTTTTGATGTTTTTTGTATATTTTATCGCATATCTCTATCAACTGTTGGTCGTCCACAATATCTCTCCTGATAATCGCTATATAGTTGTCAATCATCAACCGCACATCCGGAATCAAGTCGATGCCGCCTGAAACACTTTCCAGTGTTTCAACAATATCCAGATAGGTCATCACATCCCAGTACTCTTCATCACTCGGCAATTCCCCGTCTGGTGTCAGATACAGATAGATTCTGCAATAGTCCGGGTACGCTTTTTCAAGGATTTTTCGATACCGGTTCAGTTGGTCACTGTGCTCATGCGACCCAACCTTATTTTCAAATGCTATCAGTGTCTTTTCTTCGCTGGAGGTGAGCAAAATATCTATATTGTTCCACTCCCTCTGTACTGTAAAGCTGTAAAAATCCATCAATGCCAGTTGGAACACATCGTACCGCCCAGCACTATCATTCGCCACCAGTTTTTGCACCAGCGCTTTTACATACGCATCACCCATGCCATGGTTTTCATTTGCATTCAAAAGCCACGCCAGCATATTGCTGTGACGTATTTCAGTGCGTGAAATGCGAAGCACATCAAACAGGTTAAATTTCCCCGTCCACGGAAGCAATTCATTCAAGCAGTCTATGTCCAGCAGGAATTTTTTTAATGCCTCTTCATTCGTCATGATAACATCCTTATTTTGCCAGAATTTGCAGCAGCCTTTCAGCGCTCTTGTCCCAGCTGTATTTTTCGAGAAGGGCGGCGGTGGGAGCCGTGGCCGGGGTGACGTCATCGACGTCGCCGGGGTTCGCGGTCAGGTCAATGTAGGCGGCGCAGGGGCCGTAGACCTCCCGCATACAAGGGGTGTCGCTGACGATGATCTGCGGCGCACCGCAGGCGGCGGCCTCCAGCGGCGGGATGCCGAAGCCCTCATAGAGCGTCGGGAAAAGAAAGGCTTTGCAGTGAGCCATCAGCGCCTTGGCTGCACCGTCGCTGACATACCCCAGATACAGCACATTGGGCAGGTCGGCCAGGCCCAGGCGCTCGGCCTCGGCGGCAAGGCTGCGCCGCCCGCAATGGCAAACACGGCGTCGGGCTTGGCCCCGGCCGCGCGCAGCACCCACGGGAAGTTCTTGTTTTTGAGCAGGTTCGCCATGCTGAAATAGTATTGACCGGGCTTGAGCTGCGGGTGCCGGGCAAAAATGCTCTCATCGGGCGCAATGCGCTGCATCTGCTGCCAGGCGTTGTAGACAACGTCCATTTTTGACGCAGGAACGCCGTAATATTTGGCAATTTCCGATTTGGAGAACTCCGACACCGTGATGATGCGCTCGGCCCTTTTGGCAATGCGGCGGTATTGCAGGCAGTGCCATGCAGCGCTCAGCCGCCCGCGGGGGTCGGTGTAAAAGTCCGGGCGCGCGCGGTAGCAGACATCGTGCACAACGGCAATGCCGCGGAAGCCGAACAGCGGGATGACATTGCAGGTGGCAAGTCCCCCGGCCCCGCGCTGCCGGAGGTAGCGCGGGTAGTCGAGCTGCTGCCAGACGCCGCCCCTGTGCGTGCCGAAGGAAACGACCTTTATATTGGTATAGTGCGGCGTTTCAATGCCCGGCGGGGTGACAATTTCGACAAAGCCCGGCGGGACGATGCGGTCCAGCGCGGCGAGCAGCTCGATGGAATAGCGCTGGATGCCCGAAAGGCGCTGGGCAAAAAACGAGCCGTCAACGGCCCAGATGGTGTTGGACATAGAGTACCTCTTTTGTTACGGCGCGGTTGGCGGCGGTCAGAGGACTGGCCGCCCTACGATGCAAATTGCTGCTTGTACAGCAGGATTTTATTGACGCTCCGGTCCAAGCGTTCCTCGGAGATCGTGCCGTTTTGCACAGCCTCCAGGACGGCGGCGTAGGCCTCGGGCAGGGAGTTGGGCATCAAAAGTACATCACAGCCCGCCTGAAGGGCCTGCACGGCGGCCTCGCCGGGGGTGTAGGCGGCGGTGATGGCATCCATCGCCAGCGAGTCGGTGACGATGAGGGTGTTTTCCGCGTCGGGGATCAGCGCGACAAGCTGCGGCGAAAGGGTGGCCGGGGTGCCGTCGCCGGTCACATTCGGTGCGGCGATATGCCCGACCATGACGGCGTGCAGGCCGGTGTCCGCCGCAAAGGGCAGCAGCTCGCAGGCTTGCAGCTCGTCGAGCGTTTTGTAGGTCACGGCCAGCGCGGTGTGGCTGTCCTCAGCGGTATCACCGTGGCCGGGGAAATGCTTGAGCGTCGGCAGGTGCGCAGGCCGTCCGCGGCGGCAGCGGCCATTTCGGCGGCGGTGGCGGCGTCCGACGAGAAGGCCCGCGTGCCGATGATGGGGTTATCCGGGTTCGTGTTCACATCGGCGTCAGGCGCAAAGTCCATGTTGAAGCCGTACTCCTTTAAATATGCGCCGATGGTCTGCCCCATGGCGCAGGAGTCCGCCGGGTCGCCGGACGCGCCCACCGCGGCGGCGCTCTCATATTGCGGCAGGTCAAAGGCCGGGTGGTTGGCCAGGCGCGCCACCGCGCCGCCCTCCTCGTCCACCGAGATGAAAAGCGGCGTGCGGCTGGCGGCC
>ENA-OPAV01002341-OPAV01002341.1-human-gut-metagenome-genome-assembly--contig:-NODE-2341-length-10704-cov-2.615645_pt1 | contig 10704 bp, 6 predicted proteins | sample MGYA00241056_ERZ501428 | MGnify/ENA primary metagenome ERZ501428 (study PRJEB25962, sample SAMEA2042621) | human gut metagenome | biome: human gut; feature: human-associated habitat; material: faeces... | reverse complement strand
CCGTACACATCGTCCGTAATGATCATCAGATTCGGATTGTCATTCTTTACGATGTTGACAATACGTGCGGTAGTCTCCGGACTCAGCGCATAACTGGGCGGATTGCTCGGATTGGTGATGAACAACGCTTTTATCTGCGGATTCTTCAGCTTATCGATATCTTCATCTTTATATTGCCAGGTGTGCAGCCCGTCTGCTGTCATCTGGTCCGCAGATATTTCCGTAACGTTAAATTCATAGCGTCTCAATTGAGGGATTTCAATATAGGGGGTGAAGACAGGTACCATCAAGGCGATTCCATCTCCTTTATTGAGCAGGAAGTTTTCTTGCAGAGAGTCGAAAACGTAGCACATGGCTGCCGTTCCGCCTTCGGTGGCGAACAAATCGTATTTGCCCTTTGGCGGACGACTGTCGCACATTTCCTGTGCCAGATAGTCTTGTACAATCATCTCGGTAAACTGGAGGATGCGGTCCGGTACCGGATATTGGTCACCTATTACCCCTTCTGCCCATTCGTGGACAAGAGTGTCCGGGTCGGCGGCATGTTCCAGTAACATGTATTGATAGGTTCCTTTTAATAGTTCCGCACCCGGCTGGCTATGATTGGTTTTGAGAAAAGTCTCAAAGCGGGCGGCAATCCCGTCTTTTTGCGGGATACCGGCAATTCCTTCCGGCAAGTACATCACGTGCCGACATTCTTCCAGTCCGAATTTACCTAAAAGGAAGAAAGCTTCACGTGGAGTGGTGGCAATCCAGTTCGGGTTTCCACGTCCGGCATTCAGCATGGTATGAGCTATCTTTTTGATGCTCTCATCAGCCATTTCAATCAGTCTGTTTTTCAGTTCGAAAGGACTGATACTCTCCATCTTTTTAGCAAAACTTTTAGTTACTGCTCCGTTGTTTTCATTACTTTTCATTATTATGTCAGGGTTATGTTTAGTTAATATCAAAATCTATTTTACATGAGTAACACAATTACGACTCCCCAGATAATCAGGAGAGTATTTCCCACAGCATACGTCACTGTATATCCTAAAGCGGGAGTCTCGCTTTCAACAGCTTCCTGGATGGCACCTAATGCGGCGGTAGTAGTGCGTGCACCTGCTGTGCATCCCAATATCAGTGCCGGGTGGAATTTGAAGAGATACTTTCCCATAAGTATGCCTACTATCAGAGGAATGGAAGTAGCCAGTGCGCCTACAATGAACAGGCTTAGCCCCACTTCTTTGAATCCCTGTACGAAGCTGGGACCTGCAGCGATGCCCACGACAGCAATAAACATGTTCAGACCTACGTTGTCCAGTATCCAGAGAGCAGGTTCGGGAATACGTCCGAAAGTCGGATGTTTGCTTCGTAGCCAGCCAAAGAACAATCCTCCGATCAATGCGCCCCCACTGGTGCTGAGACTGATAGGGACACCACCCATGTGGATACTCAGGGCACCTATCAGTCCTCCGATCAGAATACCCAGACCAACGAAAATCATATCTGTCTGGTTGGTTGGACGGTCGGCGTACCCCATTTTCTTGGCAGCTTCATCCACTTCGTGTTTGGTCCCTACCAATTCGACAATATCACCTGCATCCACAATGGTTTGCGGCAGTACCGGTATATCGATACCCGCCCTTTTGATACGGCGTATGCTGACACCGTGCATGAATTTCTGTGAACGTATTGAACTTATTTTTTCTCCGGCAAAGGTTTTCCGGGTTACCATGACGGGCAATACTTCAGCCGGAAAGTCCAATAACTGAGGATCCAGTACCTCGGGACCGATCCAATCTTCCTCGCCGATAACATATTCACGGCGACCGCTCAATACCACCTCATCCCCTTTCCTGAGAATCAGGGTCGGGGTGATTTCTTTTACGATAACTCCGGCTTGTCTGACACGTTCGACAAACAGGTGCTTGTCATTCTCCTGGAAATAGCTTTCAAGATCTGATACCCGTTTTCCGTCACCAAACCACTCATTATCTACTTTATAAGCCCGGAAAGTCACCGGACGTGCAGCGGGCATAAAGCCGGGTTGATCCGCTTCGCTATTCCCCATTTTAGCCTCCAATTCTTTACAGGCAGCTTTTACTTTATCGAGTCCGCCCAATAACTTGGGGCCGAGAGAGCCCAATAACCCTGCCGTACCGAAGATGTAAGTTACGGCATATGATACCGGGATAATATTATTATAAGCCTCTTTTGTTTCAGGAGATATGTTTAGTTCATTGATCGTATCTCCTGCCACGCCTATGACGGCCGATATCGTCTGTGAACCGGCCAGTAATCCGGCTGCTTCCCCTACATTGTAACCCATAATTTTAGCCAATATCCAAGGAATAATCAGACAGAATACACACATGATGGCAGCAAATCCCATTTGGGGGAGTCCGTCCTTTTTCAGTCCCCGGAAAAACTGCGGACCGACTTTATAGCCGATAGCGAATAAAAAGAGTAAAAAGAAAACAGATTTAATGGGGCCGTCGACCGTAATGTTCAATTGCCCCACAAGGACACCTACCAGCAATACGCTTGTAACGACACCCAGGCTGAACTTTCCGATTTTTATTTTGCCAATCCAAAACCCTACGAAAAGGGTCAAAAAGATGGCAAGCTCGGGGTGAACCCTAAGTTGATGAATAATCCAATCCATAGTTAATTTGTTTAGGTTTAAATTCTCATTAAAAACAGCTTGTGCAAGAAAGTGTTTTGTTAAACGGGCTATTCTTATATCATTGTATAAATTATTAACGTTATCTTTGATGCGTTAAATTGTATATTGTTTTGAAGAGTAAATTTCGTAATTTCTTTTTGGCCTTTGGCATCCTGGCCGTCATCATCATGCTGTTCACTTTCGATGTGTCTTATGATGAACTGCTGGACAACCTGCGGCGTGCCGGATTTTATCTGCCGCTGGTTCTGGTCCTTTGGCTTTTCATCTATCTGATTAATACCCTTTCGTGGTATATCATCCTTCGTAGCAGTGGTCCGGTGAATTCATTGTCGTTCGCCCGGCTCTATAAATTCACGGTTTCCGGTTTTGCGTTGAATTATGTCACTCCCGTGGGACTGATGGGAGGGGAGCCTTACCGGATTATGGAGCTTACTCCCTATGTCGGAGTGGAGCGTGCCACATCTTCGGTCATCTTGTATGTGATGATGCATATCTTTTCGCATTTCTGTTTCTGGCTCAGCTCGGTGTTGATTTATGTCTTTTTTTATCCGGTCGGTTGGGGGATGGGCATTGTCTTGGGGTTGATCACACTCTTCTGCCTCTTACTTGTCACTCTTTTTATCAAAGGCTACCGGAACGGTATGGCTGTGGCATGCGTACGTCTGGGTAGTCATATCCCTTTTTTGAAGAAGCGCGCAGTCCGCTTCGCGGAACTTCATAAAGAAAAACTGGAGACTATAGACAGTCAGATAGCGCTGCTTCATCAACAGCGAAAAAGTACCTTTTATTCGGCATTGAGTTTAGAGTATACCGCTCGCATAGTGGGGTGTCTCGAAGTCTGGCTGATTCTGAATGTATTGACTACGGATGTCAGTTTTGTCGGTTGCATCCTGATCGTCGCTTTCTCTTCCCTACTGGCGAATCTGCTTTTCTTTCTTCCCATGCAATTAGGGGGTAGGGAAGGAGGCTTTGCCCTGGCGGTAGCCGGCTTGTCTTTGTCCGGAGCATATGGGGTATTTGCCGCTCTGATTACGCGGGTGCGGGAGATGGTCTGGATTGTTATCGGGCTGGTGCTGATGAAGATAGGAAATCGGAGATAGAGTAATGATGAAAGGGACCTTTGATAAGTTTTTTGATATGCAGAGAGATATTCTTTGTTGTAACTATGAATGTAAGCTATGACAGTTTATGTAGATAGAAGTATTTCCGCACTATGAAAGATCAGAGCGCATTAGGCAAATAGTATCGAAGTATGATTTGATGATTAGTTCAGAAAATGAAATTTGCCTCTCGTAGTTATTAGGATGTAGCTTAGAGAATGTAAGTTTGCAAAGGGGAGAAACTGTTTTGAGTGGCTATATCGGATTCACGTTGGTATAAATATTATCATAGGACTATTCCTTTGTTTATGCTTTTACAATAATGCGCCAATAATCGGCTTTATCCGAATCTTTATATACATAGTCATGGAGAACTTTAATACTCTTTTCAGCGGTTCGTTTAGATTCCCTATTTTATAATAGACATGCCTTCTATTGTTAAAGAAAGTGCTGGTATAACCAAACCAAGTCTATTATTTTTGCTTTTGTTCGACTATAAAATTCTTTTGCAATACATTGTTTACACCGAACTTTTCTTCATTTACAAGATGCTTTTCAAGGGTGCTATTTACCCTGTTGGCTACTTCTTCCGCCAGTATTTTATCATTTGCATCCCAGTTCAGATTATAGAAGGTCGTGAAGAAAGAGTGGGCTTCTGTTTTATAACACCGTTCTTTTTCGTGCAAGAAGTTCGGCTGTTTCTTTGTTAGTTCTCTCATTTTGCTCAAACCGGAGTTAAGTTGGGGGAACATGTCGATATGTAGTTTACCATCCATTACCGTTTAGTCTCTGTGAATAAGGTAGTTTTCCAATCCTTCAAAGATAGCTTAATCGGAATAATTAGCTAATTTTGACAATAGTACTATAAGTATGTCAGATATGTTATCTGGAATTATCAATTTTGACATAAGTAGTATTACAGTAAGTGTAAAAAAATGGGTAGTTCTTCTGTAAAATCACCCTTGAAAAATTATTTTATATCCATAATTTTTCTTCTTCTATCTGTAAAATCTCATGTTTTAGCCGGAATTAAGCCAGATTTTTACTTCCTAATAATTTATTATTATCGGAAGTTGCTTCACTATCAGATAAATTATATAAATTTGCTCTCTGATTAAAACATTTTACCCTATAGCTAATTTGAATAGACTGAAAGTAGTACTTGCAAAACAACAGAAAATAGGAAAATGGCTTGCAGGACAAATTAGGAAATCCAACTGCATTGTGAGTAAATGGTGTAGTAATTCAGTTCAACCGGATATTAAGACACTCAACGACATAGGCAATGCCCTTAACTTAATATTGATGTAAAAGATTTGATTGTCAGCAGTAACAAATCATAAACAACTTATTGTCATGGAGGTAAACAAGAAAGAACTTAAAGAACAAGAGATACGCACTCTGTTAATTACTCCTGCGCTTCAACAAAAAGGATGGGCAGTAAGCGTAAATATGCGTGAAGAATACTATTTTACGGACGGTCGAGTACTTGTTGTTGGCAACCAGCATTCAGTAGCGGAGGGTAAAAAGGCTGATTATCTATTGTACCACAACGGTAAACCTATCGCAGTGGTTGAAGCAAAAGACAACAAGCACACTGTTGGAAGTGGTATGCAGCAAGCTATGGATTATGCTTTAATCCTTGACTTGAAATTTGCATACTCCAGTAATGGTGATGCTTTCTTGGAACATGACTTTATCACAGGTAAAGAAACCGAGATTAAGTTAGAAGACTTCCCGACAGAAGAGGAGCTGTACAACCGTTATCTTGCATCCAAAAACTATACTTCTGATGAACTTAATATTATAGAGACCCCATTCTACTATGATGCCCATAGTCATGAGCCAAGATATTACCAACGTATAGCCGTTGACCGCACTGTTGAAGCCATAGCAAAAGGGCAACAACGTGTACTTGTGGTAATGGCTACCGGTACGGGTAAGACTTTTACGGCATTCCAGATAATCCATAGGCTCCATAAGAGTGGAGCAAAGAAGAAAATCCTTTATCTTGCAGATCGCAACATCCTTATAGACCAAACTATGACTCAGGATTTCAAGCCATTCAAGAAGTTTATGACTAAGATAACTTCAGTTGGAGAGGGTGAAGAAAAAATTGATTCATCGTATGAGATGTATATGGCTCTGTATCATCAGTTGGTTGGAAAAGAAGGTAAGCCCGACCCCTTCTTGGAAGTTCAGTCAAACTTCTTTGACTTGATTATAGTTGATGAGTGTCACCGAGGAAGTGCCAAGGACGATTCAGCATGGCGCAAAGTTTTGGAATATTTCAATACGGCTACTCAAATAGGGATGACAGCCACTCCTAAAGCCGATGAAGGGGCGAATAACCTTGATTATTTCGGTGAACCTGTGTATACCTACTCGCTACTTCAAGGTATCAACGATGGCTTTTTGGCTCCGTATAGGGTTACTGCTGACTTTATCAACGTTGACCTGCAAGGCTGGATTCCTGAAGAGGGTGAGATAGATTTGTTAGGTAAGGAGATTGAGCAGAAATTATATCAAAGACAAAATATAGGGCGTGACCTTGCTATTAAGTTAAGACGCAAGGTTGTAGCAAACAGAATTACCAAAATGCTGCATGACATCGGTCGTATGACAAAAACGATTGTATTCTGTTCTGATATTGAGGAAGCAGCAGAAATGCGAACTTTGCTTATCAATATGAATAGTGATTTGTGCAAGAAATCACCTTACTATGTAACACGCATTGTCGGTGAAGATAAGGAGGGTAAGAAACAATTGGATAACTTTATTAGTGTGGATGAGCCTTATCCGGTGATTGTAACCACCTCCGAACTTCTTTCTACTGGTGTGGACTGTAAAACCTGTGGCTTAATCGTCATAGACAAAGAAATTGGGTCTATGACTGAATTTAAGCAAATTATAGGGCGTGGTACACGACTCAGAAAAGATAAGGGAAAGTGGCATTTGGAAATCCTTGATTTCCGCAATGCTACTGCAAAATTCAAAGACCCTACATTCGATGGTGATCCTGAACCTCCTAAGGGAGGTGGTAAAAAGCCCAAACCATATAAAATAATTGATGGTCCATCAACCGTAGTTTCCGAGCCTCATGAAAAATATATTATCAATGGAAAGGATATCCGTATTGCCCATGAGATAGTATCTGTGTTAGGCGAAGATGGCAAGACGATGAGAACAGAAAGTATTCAATCATTCGCAAGAACGCAATTATTGCGTCATTACCAAAGTCTGAATGATTTCATACAGACGTGGACAGAAGCTGAACGCAAGCAGGCTATAATGGATGAATTAAAGGAGTATGCCATCCTGATAGACGCTGTCCGTGAAGCAAATCCGGCATTAAAGGATGCCGACATATTCGATGTGATATGTCACGTTGCGTTTGACCAACCTCCATTGACAAGGAAAGAGAGAGCAAATAATGTGAAGAAGTGTAACTACTTCGGAAAATATGAAGGTAAAGCACGTGAAGTGTTGGAGGCTCTTCTTGAAAAATATGCAGAGAATGGTATTCTCGACTTTGAAAAAGCAAACATCTTGGAGATACCTCCATTCAATAGCATAGGAAAACCAACTAAAATTATAAAACTATTTGGTGGCATTGCCGGTTATGAGCAAGCTATCAGAGAATTAGAGTATCAGATATATAAATTGGCATAAAAATGGCAGTAAATAACATTATAAAGCGAATCCGGAATATCATGCGTCAGGATGCAGGTATCAATGGTGACGCACAGAGAATTGAGCAGATGACTTGGATGATCTTCTTGAAAGTTTACGACACACAAGAAGAAACATGGGAATACAAAGCATCCAGAGAGAGTAAAACATATCAATCTATTATTCCCAAAGATTTGCGTTGGCGTAATTGGGCGGTAGATGAGAAAGACGGCGAAGCATTAACAGGTGAAGCTCTACTTTCCTTCGTCAATGAAAAGCTATTTCCTGCATTGAAAAATCTTCCTGTAGATGCCAACACACCACGAGCAAAGAGTATTGTCCAGGAAACATTTGCCGACTTGAACCAGTATATGAAGAATGGAACGCTTTTGCGTCAAGTAGTCAATATTGTAAATGAGATTGAATTTGATGATGCTGACGACCGTCACACATTCGGAGATATTTACGAAGGGATATTGAAAGACCTGCAATCGGCAGGGAACGCAGGTGAGTTCTATACTCCACGTGCTTTGACTGATTTTATTGTAATGATGCTTGACCCGAAGTTGGGTGAGACCTTTGGTGACTTTACCAGTGGTACAGGGGGCTTCCTTACCTCTGCCCTCAATTATATGGGAAAGAGTGTACGTTCAGCCGAAGATGGAGAAAAACTGCAAAATGCAGTTGTTGGTCAAGAATGGAAGCCGTTACCCTATCTTTTGAGCATCACAAACTTGCTGCTTCACGATATTGAGGCACCAAACATAGCTAACTGTGATTCGCTTGGAACAAACGTAACGGATTTCAAGGAAACCGATAAGGTTGATGTTATCGGTATGAATCCTCCATACGGAGGCAGTACGGAAGATAGCGTAAAGAACAACTTTCCATTGCGCTACCGTTCAAGTGAAACTGCTGATTTGTTTATCGCACTTATCATGTACCGTCTTAAAGCAGGTGGCAGATGTGGTGTGATTATTCCTGACGGTTTTTTGTTTGGTACGGACGGAGCAAAACTTGCGCTTAAAGAGAATCTTCTACGCAAGTTCAATTTGCATACCATCATTCGTTTGCCGGGTTCTATATTCTCTCCATATACATCTATTGCTACCAATATCCTCTTCTTTAACAATGAAGAAGCAGAGGGTTGTGAAGAAGGATTCAAGACCAAAGAAACATGGTTCTATCGTCTTGATATGCCGGAGGGGTACAAGCACTTCTCAAAAAACAAGCCGATGAAGGTTGAGCACACTCTGCCCATTCAGGAATGGTGGAATGACAGGAAAGAGATTGTCAGTAGTGAAACAGGAGAAAAGAGCCGTGTGTTTACTGCTCAACAGTTGCTTGATTTGAATTGCAATTTTGACCAATGCAAATTTCCGAAGGAAGAAGAAGAGATATTGCCTCCGGCAGAATTGCTCAAACAATATTTTGAGAAACGTGCCGCACTTGACTATGAAATAGACAAAACACTTTCTGAGATTCAAAAGATTCTCGGCATAGATATAAAATCTTGTAACTGATAATTGTAGAGTGATATGAAAGATTTAACAATTTCAAATATTGAAAGACAGAATGTGCTTAACAACCGTTTTGCGGTTAGTAAAGTGCAGAAGCATCTTGATATTGAAGGAATACTCTTTGAGGGGGAATACCGCTTTACAAAAAAAATGGTTGCAGATTTTTATGAAGTAGAAGAGCGGACAATAGAACGTTATTTAGAAAAATATTCAGATGAATTATCGGCTAATGGTTATGTTTTATGTAAGGGTAAACATTTGAAAGAGTTGAAATTACAATTTGCTCCCGTCATAAATGTCGGGAGCAAAACGACTCAGCTCGGATTATTTAATTTCCGCTCATTCTTAAATATGGGTATGCTGCTTACAGAAAGTGAGCAAGCCAAGAAAGTCCGCAGCCTTATTTTGGATTTTGTAATTGTCACTATCAATGAAAAAACGGGTGGTGGAACAAAATACATTAACCGTAGGGATATAAACTATCTTCTTGCTGCAATAACAGAAGAGAATTATCGTAAAAACCTCACTTCCGCCATCAATCAATATGTGGATGGACACCCCACATACAAGTATTCTCAGATTACAGATTTTATCTACAAAGCTGTTTTTAAAGAAAATGCAAAGGAATACAGGGAGATATTGAAGCTCGATTCAAAAGACAATGTCCGGCACACTTTATATGCAGAGGTACTATTGGTTATCTCTTTATTCGAGAATGGCGTGGGTGCAGCCATCAGTGAACGCTTTAAGGAGAATGGCGGTAGAATGCTTACCATATATGAAGTTGAGCATATTGTAGAAGAGCTTGCCGAGCATCCCATGCAAAAGCCTTATCTGAATGATGCCAGAACAAAAATGACATCAAGAGATTTCAGTTTTCGAGAAGCATATCACGGCAATATAGCGGAATATCTGCAAGCTGTCACACCCGAAGAGTTTGAACGGTTCATTGGTGATCAGTCTATTGATTTTGACCATATCTTAGCTGACAACAAAGATGTGCTTAAACGCTTGAAGCAGGCGGAAGATGAGTAAGGAGATTATTTACATAGACTACGATGAAGCTTTAAACATCTATGGCAAAATGATTGATGCCAGCGATGGTGGCTTTGAAGGAGTGCGTGATGAAGGTGGGATACGTGCTGCGCTTGATTTTGTGCAGAATGATTTATACTATCCAACCTTTGCCGACAAGCTAACCTATCTGATGTATAGATTCTATTCGGGGCACTTCTTCAACGATGGGAATAAGCGTATTGCACTGACTTTGGGTGCATATTTCTTACATAAGAATAACTACTACTGGCAAGCTTGCATTTGTATGCGTACATTGGAGTCTATCATTTATCATGTGGCAGCATCCAATATTGACCAAGATTTGCTGCTACGCATCGTTAATAGCTTTATGATGAGTAAAGACTATGACGAGGAATTAAAAATAGATATAGCCAATGCCATGAGCAAGGGTGAATAAGGAATACAAGAAGAGGATTACGAACAATGAACGGAAAGCAATTAAAGAACAGCATACTCCAATGGGCGATACAGGGAAAACTTGTACAGCAGGACCCTAATGACGAACCGGCATCGGTGCTTTTGGAACATATTAGAGAAGAGAAAGCTAAGCTGGTTAAGGAGAAAAAAATCAAGAAAGATAAGAACGAATCAATCATTTACCGTGGTGACGATAATTCCTATTATGAGAAGATGATTGCTACAGGTGAGGTAAAGTGCATTGATGAGG
>ENA-OPAV01002340-OPAV01002340.1-human-gut-metagenome-genome-assembly--contig:-NODE-2340-length-10706-cov-2.740588_pt1 | contig 10706 bp, 10 predicted proteins | sample MGYA00241056_ERZ501428 | MGnify/ENA primary metagenome ERZ501428 (study PRJEB25962, sample SAMEA2042621) | human gut metagenome | biome: human gut; feature: human-associated habitat; material: faeces... | reverse complement strand
GATTTGCTGACATTCTTTTTGGAATCTTTAGAGTTTACAGTCTTTGAAGTCAAATATGATGTGTCATTCTCTGATGACATACCCGTGTACATCTTTATCTGAACTCCGGCATTATTGTAAAAATACTTTGATATATTTTTATCCTTTGAATCTGTACCGCTGAGTGTTACCTGTTCCAGCAATCCCATTGCGTTGTACTTATTTTGAGTAATGCTGTTTTTGCCTGTATCAACAGTCTGTTTTGACTGTGCGGCGTTTGTTATAATATAACCGTCTCCGCCCTTTCTCCATTTTGCTGTGAGCGTTCAGACACTCAAATCCGTTTACCGTTATCCTTGAAAGTTGTGTTCGAACCGTCAGGCAATACTACCTGATAGTAACCCTCGGTCGGCATTACAATTTTGCTCACATCAATATTGAAGTCCCAGCCGATACCGAAACTTCCTTCTTTTTATGGAATCTATGACTACTCACTCTACAATATCTATCAAATGATTTGCAATTATAATATAAATTTAAAATTCTTACTATCAATTATTTTACAATTCTATTATATTCATTAGAAGCATAAGTATCTGTCATACCTGCAATAAAATCACATATAATCCTCACAAGAACACATCTCTTTTCATAATACTCCTTCGCTAATTCTGATGTTGAATCATTATTAAAATCATATCCGGTAATTAAGTCGAATTCTTCTTTAATTATCTCATAATTTCCGTATTCGAAATCAACAACATTCTGTGAAACATTTCTTAAGTTGATATAAAGCTTTCTTTGAGTACCCTTATGCAATAATCTTGGATTATTATAATACGCCTTGAATAATCCTTTTACTATTGTGTGTGCATTATTATCAAACAATGATACTTCCGGAGAATTGATAACTTTACTTGTAATAATTGTTTCAAGATATTTATTAAGTGTAGCAGCTGTTTCTGAAAAACTAATTATTTCTTTTGATACTCGGTAATCATTATCCTCAAATTCAGAGTAATCGTATTTATTTATTTTTTCAGCTGAATATCTGATAACATCATTTATAAAATAAGAAACAATAGCTGAAACGGTACGACTGTTTCTTAGTTCGTTCTCATCTACAAATCTTCTGTGATTATGATTCATAGCTATTATATCATCATTTACTCTATTAACAATGTCTGCTAACTCTTTCATTTTTTTAACAGTCAGATATTTTTGAAAGTCTTCAAACTGCATCGCACCTGATGACAATGCATCATCCAAGTCATGACCCCTCTGAGCAATTTCATCAGCTATTGCAACTACTTGTCCTTCAAGAGTGGAACAAAACTCTTGTTCAAAGTGTAAATGTTCATTAGCAGAATTATCATTTGTAAATTGCTCAAGCATAAATTCATTTTTCTTAAGCTTGGTATGTTTTATCATTCCTTCTAGAGTCTGGAAGCTTAGATCCATACCACATATTTCCGTATATTCTTCTTCAAGAAGTGATGCAACTCTAAGTGACTGATAATTATGTTTAAATCCACCAAAATAATTATTTTTTTCAAATAGCTTAATGTTTTTAATTATATCATACTTACCACGCAATATATCATTTAAAGTTCTTTCACCTTGATGACCAAATGGTGTATGACCTATATCGTGACCTAATGCAATGGCTTCTGTTAAATATAAATTTAGTTTTAAACCTTCAGCAATTCCTCTTGCAATCTGAGATACTGCTTGAGTATGAGTCATTCGGGTTCTATAGTAATCACCTTTTGACGCACTGAACACCTGTGCCTTATCAACCATACGTCTAAATGCTTTGGAATGTACAATACGCTCATAATCACGCTGAAATTCTCCCCTGTTTTCCATTGGTTTACGAAGGTTATATTGTCTTACACAATGTTCATTTCTTTGTGCATATTCAGAAAGTTCTTTTTCTGAATTCAATTCGTTATAAATACAAGAATGTGTCTTTTCTAAAAATGGTTCATTGATTATAAAATCAATTTGCTTTGAAATTAGTTCGGATTCTTCAATAAGAACATATTCATCTTTTTTAAAATCCTTTTCAAGATTAAGTTCTGAAAGCTTACATATATTTTTTATTGCTGTGCCATAATTAAGTTTAGATTTCACATTCAACTTTATAGCATAACCTTTTTCATTTTTTATAATTTTGCCTGTTCCAAGGTAAGCATAGTCAATTTTTCCATTATGGTGAATTAGAGCAATCAAAAAATATTCCATTTTCAATAATGCTTTGTTAATGTCCATCTCAACTGTACTCTGTTTATTAAAATTATAAAAATACGAATCACTTTGTTCTGTATATGATTTTCTAAAATATGTTATAGCAGAACAATTATCTTTTAATTTTATATAAATATTCTTGTTTGTCATATTTACACCTCAAATTTATACATATGTTGTTATGTCTAAACAGAAAGAAATTCTATCAGCTAAGCACCCAAGAAACAAAATAAAAATCAACGCCGAATAATATAAAATTATCAATAGTTCAAATTCTGACTAATACCAACATAATTAGACATAACCTGGTTGCAATAATGATTAAGTTTTAATAAAAGTCAATACCTAATTCGTAATCAGTATTAATATATTACATATAATACCAATCTTATGTTTTTTATTATACAAGATATTTTTAACGTCGTCAATATTTTTTGGTAATTAATTATAGAATTTTGTAGAATTATATATAATTAAATAATTCTACTTGTTAATATTATACAATAAGTATTAGATCAAAAAATAAATGCTTAGAACGCAGTGGTTCTAAACATTAGCATAAACTTTTATTAAATTATTTCTTTGCATAAAGATAACGCTATTCAAATATGGTAGTTGAATAGCGTTAGGTTTATCATTTTGATTCATATTGATCTTTTAGAATTTCAATTTTCCCTTTTAACAAGACATTATCGAGTTCAGAATCATACTCTTTATATAAACTATCAAGTTCTTCAATTAATTCCGGAATAAACATGTCTTCAGGAATTTTAGTTCCAGCTCCCGATAAAGCATACGGATAATGAGTCCCTGTACCTCTTTTAAATTCTTTTATTTCAGTAAGCTTAATTGCAAAATTCAGGTCTGCTCCAAAATCATAAACCATTTTTAGTTTATCGCCTACTGATAAATTAAGATTTTTCAGTTTAAAATCGCATGGTTGAATAGCATTATCGTTATAAAACTCAAAATAAGAATTAATATACCTAACGCTAAATAAATGACTTCCGCTTAATTCAAAACTCGCCATAATTGCATAAGCTAATTTTGCTACTGTACTTACTGAAGTTATTTCAATTCTTCTCCAATACTTATCTTCCAGATTACACAACTTTATTTCAAATTCATATACTACTGTCTGATCTGCCATTTTTTACGCTTCCCTTCTGTCTTTACATGATTTACTTTATTATACTATATATTTATCTGTTTTGCAAGTTGAGTGCTTCTTGCTCTTCAATCATATGAACATATTCCTTTTCTTCACAGTCAATATAATCCTTGATTAACTGCTCCGCCTCGTATATATCATCTTTAAGAATTTCAAACCCAACTGCAATTGAAATTTCGTCAAGTTTCAGTTTTTCTTCAGAATCAAATATCTCAACTTCATAACCTTTGCAGCAAATATCACTCCCCTGCTTGTCCTGCCGAATTAAATTACCGACAGGATTTATTTTTATATAAAAACTTTTATATCTCATTTTCACACCTCATTCCATTGTCATCTGAAGACCTTCTTCAAGTTCCTCAGATTCTTCGGCAATTTCTTCACATTCTTCCTGTTTAATTTTTTGTTCGTAATCAAATGCCTGTTTTAACGCATCTACCAGATATTTTTCATCAAATCCGTTTTCACGATAACCTTTTACAATCGTGTTATAATATCCTGCTGTTGGCAATGATATTTCTCTGCCGTTCATAACATATGCCATACATTTTTGTGTTTCTCCGTTTATTTCTACTTCTACATCTTCTTTACGATATAAATTAGGAAAGCCCTCATAACGATCCAGACTTAGTTCATCCTGTCCTCCAAGCTCCCAAATAAGTACCGGAACCTCAGAACCTTCTTTCGGTTCAATCGTTGCTACTTGTCTGAACTGTAACTCATAATCGGATATCATTCCTGTTGTTACAACCTTTGAGTCAGGACATCTAAACGCCATTTGCTCTAAGTTTATATTTGATCCATACGCTAAATATAATTTTTTCATTTTCAATCCTCCATACATTCTACATGGACAACTCCATGCCCATTTCTTCTGTTTCTTCTTCCTCAAATTCGCTCTCACAGTCCTCTGAGATTTCATCGGGTGTTATCTCTGCTTCCTCTGCGAGAGCCGACAGATTGGCACACGCTTGCTCTCTCTGTGCAATTCGTTCCTGCCTTAACCTTTCACGCTGTGCTATTGCATCTTCAGGATGCCTCCACGCTATATTTCCATCCAAATGTTTTAGTAAATGTGTTCGACAGTTTTTAAACTCATCTCCTATCAATCCTAAGTTCAAAAGCCATACTCTGAAACTGTACCTCATATTATCACTGCGTGAAACTTTTGGCGAGCAATACTTCTTTGTTACGGCAGCATTGCTTATTGCCAATGCCAAGGTCAAATATGATCTTATGACTCCGGCATGTAAAGATGAATTACAGCATCTTATCTCGAAATGCCCTCCGGAAAAGTAACTATGTAAATTAAGTGCCCTGTATCTCGATGAGTCATAATGACTGTTTCTTCTGCTTTCTCCGTTATACCAAAGTCTTTCTATTTCCTCTATAGTTTTTGGCTTTTTCTTATTTAATTCTGATAAAAACCTCTGATCTACCTTTTCACAATAACCTGAACGCATTGAAGATACTTGCAGAGCCTCCCACAAAAAATCCTCTTTACTGGCAAATATATTTACTAGATTTCTCAAACTTCGGGCGTCAAAATCATCTGCTGAAATATGTATATGAATTCCGCATTTATATTCCGCTCCTGTCACGGCTCCTGCCTTTCTTAATGCTCTCACTACCTCCTGCAGCATCGGTATATCTTCATATGACAGTACAGGAGAATTTAATTCTACACTATACAACCTTGACGATGTTGCATTTCTATTTCTGTCTATACACTTTATACTTCCATCATAAACAATTGACCACTTTCTTTCCTTGTTATCTTTTATAGTATATTTATCATAAGAACCTCCCTCATTGACCGCATAACTTTCTAAGACTTTTGCAACTGCCTTGGCTGCCTGATTTCTTGTAATTCCGGTACACTCAATTTCAATTCCATACCCCCTTGTTTTTATTCCCTCATAATTTCCTGACAATTATTTTTCACCTCCTTTGGTTTCATTACAATAAAAAAAACGGTTTGCATTTTTTGCAAACCGTTATATATAAAAACAAGGATACGAGTTTTCGTATCCTTGACTTTAACATTATTTAATTAAGTTTCATAAAGAAACATCTACATTATCTTTACTATACTTTCAAATATACTTTTTAACAAGCTTAAATCTCCCTGAGCTGCTTTTATGGTCGCTATCATAAGCAAATCACTGTCACAATCTGCAAAACTAATATCACGACCTGTGTTTCTCACTAGCAATGTTATGAATAATCTTAATGTTCTTCCATTGCCTTCTCTAAATGGATGAAGCATATTTAATTCATTATAAAGCTCAGTTAATTCGTTAAAAAAATTGATTTCATCCATATTATTCAAATAGCTTAATCCAACTAATCTCTTAAATTTTAACTGTCCGATTTCTTCAATGTTATCATGCTTACTGAAAACAGTTCCTTTTTTTGAAATATTAATTGTTCTGACCGTCCCTGCCCAATCATAAATATCTTCAAAAAGGTGTTTGTGAATCGATTTATAATAATTAAAATCAACATTTTCAAAAACTGCATTCCGTTCTATTTCCGCACCTTTCAATAACACCTAATGTATTTTGATCCGTTAACCCAAACTTATTAACAAGAACTGTTGATCCCGGATAACAGTTTTCCTGAGTACTTTCCATTGAATAAACAGCCATATTTACACCCTTTTTATTTTAGAAGATAATGACTCAAAAAAATCTTGATAAGTAATTTCACCTTTAAGATATCTTTTAACATTTTCTATTTCATCTGATTCAAAATTAAATCCTTCCATTTCAGCAGAAGCAATTTGATTTTTAATTGCCTGTTCAATTGATACCTTAGCCATTTTATCACCCTTCTTCAATACTTTTGTTTTCTATATTAATCATATACCGTAATCTTTACAAATGTTAACTTCTCTAAAAAAATTTCATTTATATTATAACCGATTCTACTGACAAATGCAATAAAAATAACTTTATTATCAACAAAAACAAGGAGGACACAGCTTTATATTTTCACTGTATCCTCATTTTTTTGAGTACTCTATATAGCCAATAATTCATTGTTAGCTTGACAACTTGTCCTTGACTTACAGCACAACACTGCTCCTGTATTGCACAGGAGCAGTTATTGTTCTGCTTAAAATATTAAGGAATAATTTAGAAGCTATTTAACCTTGACCTTGCGTATTTTCTTTATCCACTTGCTGTAGACTTTTTTGGTGACATTGTTTTTGTCCTTGTAGGTCGCATATGCTCTTACTCGAACATAATATGTCTTTTTGCTCTTTATCTTCTTATTCTTGATATTAAGCTTTGTCTTAGCCGTGAATTTCTTAAATATCGGTTTTTTGAAATTCTTCTTTGCAGAAATCTGTACCTCATATCCCTTAGCCTTTTTAACCTTTTTCCATGAAACAGTTATCTTTTTCTTTGCCTTGCTCTTTGCAGTCAGCTTTGTGATTTTAGCCTGCTTCATTAGCTTTTGAGCTGCTTTCTTATCCTTTGCCACTGTCTCCGAGCTTCTTGTTGACTTTATTGAAGCTGTTGTCAGTTTAGCTGAAGGTTTAGATGACTCTTGCTTTGTCGGGTTTGGCTCGGTCGGAACAGGCTCTTTTAAATTCTTGATCGCTGTATTGATTGCATTTATCGCTGAATTCAATTCGTCTGCTGTGGATTCATCTGTCAATGCTTTTGCAGTTTCTAATAAACTTTTGAGTTTTGCATAGCTCTCTGCTGTATATTTCTTAGAATCTATGGCTTCTGCTTTCTCTATTGCCGATTTAAGCTCGGCAACGGCAACTATTTGATCGTTATAGCTCTTTACCACGCTTCCGCCTATATTCAGAAACTCTACTTTTGTAATTCCATATACATAATCCGATGCGTTTTCCCATGCATATGTAAACGCACTAAGCTCAACACTGTCACCTTCATTTATTGCTTCAGTCAGAGTTAATTCCTCAGTCCATGTTTCACCGTTTTTGTAAGATGAGTCTTTTCCCATGAATTTTTTATATGATTCTTTTCCTCCTGCCACTGCTTTGATTTCTATTGACGCATTCGGATTGTATGAAACATCTTCCGCACAGTCGAATGTTACTCTTATCTTGACCGCTTTTGCCATATCCTTATCTGCTGTTGTCTTTAAAACCGTTGCTGTTGTTCCTCTCTTATAAACCTTTACAAACGGTTTTCCGGCAGGAACTGTCGGAAGTTCTATGCCTACCAGTCCTTTTAATGCGGTGTTCAGTTTTTCTATTGCAGCATTATATTCAGACTTCAATCCGTCATCAATGGCTTTTGCTTCAGTCAATGCTGTTTCAACAGGCGTCCAGCTTTCTTCTGTAAACATATCGCTTTCCAAAGCTTCTGCCTGTTCTATAAGTTTATCCAATTGTACTTTTTCTTCGCTTGCATCTGCTTTGGTCACTTTTTCCTGTGCTGCTATTAATCTGTCTTTTACACCGTCTAGCTGCTCTTGGGTATAACGGTCTGATTCATAGTACATTTTTGCAGTGACTATCACATCTGTGAAATTCTTATAATTATCATAATCGCTCTCAAGCTTACCCTCTTTGAATGCTTCGGCTTTATCAATAGCTTCTTTTAATGCTGTTTTATCTACTATCGGCTTCATATTACCTCTTGCAGTCATTAAATCTTCTAGCTCTTTATCAACTTCTTCTTGTGTTGCCGTATCACTGTTATAAACTGTTTTTGCATGAGCCAAAGCAGTTTCAAATGCCTCTACATTAGTATATGTGGTCTTATCTATTTCACCAATGAACTTTTCATATACACCTATCATATTTCCCAATTTTGTTTTATCTGTTAATTTTACATTACCTAGTGCCGATGTTAAGGCTGTGACCTCATTATCGACTTCTGTCTGTGTTGCCAAAGCATTTTCATTTACAGTTTTAGCATGAGCTATTGCTGTTTCCAATGCCGCAACATTATTATATTTGCTCTTGTCTATTCCTGACAGGAATGTTTCCGCTTCGGTTATTTTACTTAATAAAGCGGTTTTGTCAACCTTTTTTGTTGCATTTTTCAATGCTGTTGATAATGAAATTATTGCACTATTTACTTCTTCCTGAGTAGCAGAATTATTTTCATTAACTGTTTTAGCGCTTGCTAAAGCTACTTTCAGTTCTTCAATATTATTGTATTTAGTTTCATCCTCTACCCCTGCAATAAATGTTTCAACCTCTGTTATTTTATTAGCTAAATTTGTTTTATCCACACTAACTATAGGTGTGTTACTCATATTTGGATCAACTATAATCTGTCCAGGCCATTTTAATTCCTCTAAAATAGCTTTAACTGTATCATTTTTTATATATGCTACTGCAGTTGTAGGAACTTTAGTAAACATATTAGATTTAGACTGATATGAAATTGTTTGTGCATAGATATATATCTTTTCAAGTCCTGAGCAACCATAAAAAGATCCCGTGTTAAAAGTAAAATTTTCTCCTTCATAATTAAATATAACTTCCGTTAATGAAGTAGTATTCATAAACATTTGTTGATTTCCTAAAGAATTATAAACATTAGGGAAAATAACTTTTTTAACACTTATTGGATTGCTTGAACTATTTTTTAATAATCCACTTTTCAACAATAAAGTTCCACTTTTATATTCATATATATTGCCGTCTATAGTAACTTGTTCAGGCATAGTCATTACTGTTAAAGAATTATCAAATTTTGTTATCGTTGCAACGCCATTCTCCACTGTATATGTAAAGCAATTATCTTCATTTGTTGCATAGATTAAAGTTCCCATAGAATTTAATCCAACTAATGCGGATAATGCAAAAGCTATTATGCTTTTTAATTTGTTAATCTTCACTTTTTATTCCCTCTCATAAGAAAACATCTGCCTTAAAGCAAGGCAGATGTCATAATCATTTATTCATTATTGCATTTATCAATTCTGTTCCCGATTCAATAATCATATTAGAATTTCTATCAAATAAAGCAAATCCATATTGACCTGTATAACCATTATCCCAATATGCAGTTACAATATTGTAAGTTTCTGCGGTTCTATTTAATGCACTTAAATAAATTATTCTATTAAAATCATTTTCTTTATTAACTGCACCATATTCTCCAATGATAACAGGCATATTTAAACCATTTGCAAATGCAGAAATCTTTTGCATTTGAGATTTTAAATAAGCAATTTCTTCTGATGATCCCCATGTTGATGTACCTTGTTCATTTAATGTAAAATCATATGGATCGTAATAGTGAACAGAAAGCATTAATCTATTTGCTGTTGTATCTGTTGGTTTTTTAAACAGACCGCTTATTGTAAGGTCTATATTTGTGTTATATCCGGGAATAAGCAGACATCTGTCTGAGTTACCGTCAACGCTTCTAACAGCGTTTACAAATGTCTGATTCAGTGCATTAATGTTTTCATATGCAAGTGAAGAAGTATATCCGTAGCTTTCACCTATCATTACTTCATTCATTGACTCAAAAACAAGATGTTGGTCATAATCTGCAAATGTTTCTGCTATCTGTGTCCATACTGCCGAGAACTTATTGAGCATTGCTGTTCTTTGAGTTCCCTCCGGTAATGAAATATCAATCCATTTGCCTGTTACATCCTTGCTTCCATCATGGTGCATATCCATGATTACATACAGTCCTGAATCCAAAGCATAGTCTACTACGGTTTTTATTCTGTTCATCCACGCTGTATCGATAGCATATCCACTTTCGGCACTGCCTATCTTGTCCATGAATGAAACAGGTATTCTCACGGTATCAAAACCACTATCCTTAACAAGTTCAAACAATGATTTATTTACAGTAGGATTATTCCAAAGTGTTTCTCCGACTGTACCATTCTTTGTTGAATCAAGAGCATTTCCTAAGTTCCATGCTTTACCCATCATAGAAGTAAGCTGTGAAGCTGTTCTGTTATTTATCTCTGTAATATCAGCCGAACGGTTGTCATAGATTCTGATTTGCGTTACCGTACAATCACTGAAATACAAATTAATTGCTGTTAATGCTGTGCTTAACTCATAGGTATATACCTTTTCGCCAACTTCATTTACCTCAACATAGTCACCGGCAACTTTATCATTACCACTGTAAACTTCAGCTCTAACATTTTCAAATGTACCAGCGTAATTTGCTGTTACTTCAATTGTAGGATTAAAGTATCTGTCAAATGGAAGACTTGAGATAGCTATATTCTCTGTTCCGCCGTTGACATTTACTTTATAATCACTTGAAAACATTTGGTGCTATACTAAAAAAGTGGACAGCAAAAAGCGAAAGATGGTATAATAATA
>ENA-OPAV01002330-OPAV01002330.1-human-gut-metagenome-genome-assembly--contig:-NODE-2330-length-10752-cov-2.680097_pt1 | contig 10752 bp, 5 predicted proteins | sample MGYA00241056_ERZ501428 | MGnify/ENA primary metagenome ERZ501428 (study PRJEB25962, sample SAMEA2042621) | human gut metagenome | biome: human gut; feature: human-associated habitat; material: faeces... | reverse complement strand
GGCAGCCAGAGGCAGCGCATTGTTGTTGTTCATCAGCAGGGCAGCGCCCTCGGCCTCGACCTGCTGGGTCAAAGCCAGACCGTAGTTGACCATCTCCTCGGCGGAGTTGAAGTCACTGGTGTAATACTGGGCGTTGGCGTCCTCGTTCTGCAGCTTCCAGAAGCTGCCGCCGAAACGGGCCGCCATGGTGTTGTCGAACTTTTGCAGAAGGATGCTAAGCGGGATCGAAACGATCATCACCACGGCGCAGATGATTGCCAGAATCTTCCACGGCGTAATGTGCTTACGCTTGGTCTTTTTGTAGGCCTTTTTCAAGGTCTGCTTTTGCATTTTCAGATCATCCATTACCTTTTTCTCCTTGTTTTATATAAAACAGCCGCACGGTGCGGCGTGTTTCAAAAGAATACGATGCGATTTCCGGGAGGTTTGTAGGGGCCGGGCATGCCCGGCCCGCGGCTTTCCCGCAAATGCTCGTTTGCCATTCGGCTGCGGGCCGCACATGTGCGGCCCCTACAGCTTGGCGAAATTTACACCCAGTTTGCGCTGGTGGACTTTTTCTTAGTCAGCTTGTAGTCCGGGTTCGGGGCATCTACCTTGCGGAATACCGCATCGTCGATGCTGTCCCCTGCCACGGCCTGGACCTTCGTCTCGCCGTTCAGCTTGACACGGAACTTGAAGATGTGCTCGCCCTCCTGCTCGGCCAGCTTTTCGCCGTCCACGTAAAGCGTAACATTCTTCTGGTTCGAGTAGACCTTGACCTCGATCTCATTCTCGGTACGGTCCGCATAGCGCTTCGAGCAGATATGCACGAACGGCTCGTCGCTCCACCACGCTTTATAGATGTAGAAGCTGTCCTTCTTGGTCTTGCGGTCAAAGGTGACAAGTCCCTTATGGTTCATACCCGGCTCGCCGCCCTGGTCGCGGGCGTCGGCGGCAAAGTCGTACATGTTCCAGACGTGGGTTGCCCACAGCCATTTGTGGCGGTCAAAGCAGCGGAGCATGTACTCATGGTAGATGGCCTGGTATTCCTCGGTGTGGTCACCGCGGCGGGGATGGCTGCTGTGCAGGTTCGGCATACCCTCGGCGCCGTACTCGCTGAAACCGAGCGCGCGGTTCGGGTAGCAGAGGTGGAAGAAGTCCATCCAGAGGTCGTTTAAAAAGAGGCCCGGCACGTACCAGCCCAGATACAGGTTCCAGCTGACGAGATCCGTGATATGCGCCACCGGGTTGAAGGGTCCGCACATCGCATAGCAGGCCAGCGTCGTCAGGCGGGTCTTGTCCATCTCATGGCAGAGATCGTTCAGCACATGATGGTTGTCGCGCATGTCGCGGTTGTCCTTCGTCGAGATCGTGATCTCGTTCGAGACGCCCCAGCAGACGATGCAGGCGTGGTTGTAGTTCTGGACGATCAGCTCCTTCATCTGGCTGATCGTGTTTTCACGGCCATTGGGCATGTGCTCGGAAATGTAGGGGATCTCAGCCCAGACGACCATGCCGGCCTCATCGCAGAGGTCGTAGAAGTACTGGTCATGCTGGTAGTGCGCCAGACGGATCGTGTTCGCGCCCAGCTCCTTGATGAGCTGCATATCCTCGTCGTGCATCTCGCGCGTGATGGCATTGCCCAGACCCTTGCGGTCCTGATGACGGGAGACGCCGTGCAGCGGATACGGGCGGCCATTGAGGAAGAAGCCCTGCTTGGGGTCAACCGAGAAGCTGCGCACGCCGAAGCGCTGGCGTACCTCGTCCTGTACCTCGCCGTTCAGCACCAGACGCACCGCGCAGGTGTAGAGATACGGGTCGCGGACGCCGTCCCACAGGTGCGGGCGCTCCAGCGTGACCGTCGTGTCCCGGCCCTTGCCGGTCAGCACCTCGGCACCGGTGGCGTCGTAAATCGAGAACTCGACCTCGCCGTCGCCCTCCATCCAGGTCTTGACCTCGATGTCAGCGTTTGCGCCGTTGACAGTGGGCGTGATCTGCACGCCCGGGCCGCCGAGGTAATCCAGCGCGATGTGGTTCCGGTTGACGACCAGCAGGCTGACGTCGCGGTAGATGCCGCCGTAGAAGGTGAAGTCAGCCTTCTGTGGGTAGACGCGGTCATTTTTGCTGTTGTCCGCTTCCACGATCAGCTCATTGCTGTCGGCCAGCAGCGCCGTGACATCCGCGCGGAAGGTGGAGTAGCCGCCGTCGTGGCGGGTGATTTCCGCCCCGTTCAGCGTGACCTTGGCGCTGGCATTCACGCCCTCAAACTGCAGCCAGACCTGTTGGGTATTCTTGTCAAAAGCGGGCGCCGCAAACCGCGTCTTGTAGATGCAGATGCCGCGCCAGTAGTCGTTGCCGCCGTCCTGGCCGTCGATGTTGTTCCATGTGTGCGGCAGGTCCACGGCAGTGGTCTTACCGTCAGGGCCGGTGAACTGCCAGTTCTTCATCAGCTTGGTCGTGCTTCGCATTGCGCCCTCCTGTGTTGTTTTTTACTGTACCTGTATTGTACAGAACTGTTAAATTTCTGGCAATATGTTTGCGAAAAGTGGTATTCCTGGCGGGATATTCGGTTTTTGGGGTACAAAAAAAGCCGCCCGCTCTTTGTACATCTTGCACAAAAAACAGGCGGTATTTTTTCTTTCATCCCCTGGTGAGCGGCAGCACGATCTTGACGGCGAACAGCTCTCCGCGGGGCTCTGTCGCCATGGCGCCGCTGTATTTCTGCACGACACGGCGGGCTCCCTTCAGCTCATAGCTGTGGCGGCGTCCGTGGTCGGGCTGGCTGCCGGACAGCGCCGGGCCGATGACGTTGATGACCGCGAAGCCCTGCCGCCTGCATACAAGCAGGTCGATCATGCGGCGGTCATTCTGCTGCTGGGCTGCAGCGTCGATGGCCTGGTCGAGCAGGTTCGAGAACAGCGCGTACAGGTCACCAGGCTCGATGGCCGCAAGGCAGGTGCCATCGGCCACGCAGTTCAAGCGGATGCGCTGGGCCTCACACAGCAGGCTCTTTTCGGTCAGGACGACGTCCAGCACCTCATTACCGGTGGCAGCGTTGGCGTCGTACATCCGGGCCGCCTGCTCGGCCTCGTCAAGGCTCTGCGTTGCGGCCTCGTCGGGCTGCAGACGGCGCAGGTCGGCGATTTGAACCTTGAGCTCATGGCACTTGCGGTTGATGATCTGCACGTTCTGCCGTGCGATCTGGTACTGCTTGCGCTGGCGATCATACAGAAGGTTCAGTGCGTCCATCTCCTTCTGCATGGCCGCTTTTTTGAAAAGCTCGGTCTGTAAATAGAGCAGCGTCACGCAGTAAAACTGGGTCAGCATCGACGGTGGGACGACACCCGCCGATGGCTGCAGCCCGACGCGCAGACTGGTTTGCAGTGCAAAAAACTGAAAGACGAATATCGCGCCCAGAAGTCCGGCACTGCCCAACTGGCGAGGGCCGATATGGTAGATGCCGTCCTCCGGCATCGTGCGCGCCATGGTATACCGGACCGTCACACAGCAGGCAATGGTAAAGCCCAGCTGCCCCAGCAGTATCGGCGTGCTGTGCAGCGGCAGATGGCGCATTCCAAGCGCCTTCGCCGTCCAGATCAGAACCCGCCACAGCTCATAGGCCGACTCCGTCGTCAGGACGATCCAAATGCTGCAATATGCGCTGGCCGACCAGTCCAGCAGCGTGCAGAGATGGGTTGACACCGTAGCCCAGATGAAATAACCGCCGTAAATCACCAGCAGCATCGCCGACTTGGCGTGGCCGCTGTTGGCCCAGATGATGACCTGCGCAAACGGCACTGCCGAGATAAAATTCAGGGCGGTGCGCATGGTAAAATTTCTGCGTTTTTTCAGCGGCAGCCAGTAGGCCAGCTCCGCACCGCACAGGCCGACAGCACAAATCACCCATGTCAGAAGTGTATCCACCTACAGCGCACCCCCGACATAGGCCGCCAGCGCGGCCAGAAAAGCCGTGCGCCGGCGACGACTGATCTCCAGCCGCTCCAGCCGCTCCTCCCCCACCTGCACCAGATCATCCTGCACGCCCCTGACGTGGCGCAGGTTGACCAGATAGCACTGGTTGCAGCGCGCAAAGTGGTAGGCAGCCAGATCCTTTTCGGCCTGCAGCAGACTGCCGCGCACCGACCAGGTATCCGTGGCCGTGTGGTAGTGCAAAAGGCGGTCCCGCGTTTCCAGATAAAGGATGTCGTCGGTATCCAGCAGCCGCACCCCGCCGCTGACCTGCAAGGCCACCTGCCCGCCGCGGCGGCGCCGGATGCGCTGCAAGGCGCGCTCCAGCTTGGTGCTGAACTGGTAGTAGCTGACGGGCTTGAGCACAAAGTCGAGCGCGTCGACCTCATACCCGCGGATGGCATACTGTGCCATGTTGGTGACGAACACGAGCACCACATCCGGGTCCTGCCTGCGGATGCGCTCCGCCGTCGGCATACCGCCGAGCGTTGGCATCTCAATATCCAGAAAGATGATGTCAAACCCGGGGCGGTACGGCTCCACAAGCTGTGCCCCGTCAGAGAAGGCGGTCACGTCCAGCTGGTGTCCGCTCTCCTGCGCATACTGCGCGATGAACCCGCAGAGCTGCGCCCGCATGGCGTCGTTGTCCTCGACCACGGCGATTTGCGCCATCTGCTGTGCCTCCTTTCCTGCATAAGTCTGTCTATTGCATATATATTTATTATGGCAAAAGACAGCAAAAAAAGCAACACCTTTGCAGGAAAAGGTGCTGCCGTTATGATAATTTTTATACCAGCATGACGAGTGTGCCCGCGACAAGCATGGCCAGACCTGTCAGAGCCTTTCTGCTCAGGCGCTCATGGAACACGATGTAGGAGAACAGCACTGTAACCAGAATGCTCAGCTTATCGATGGGCGCGACGAGGCTGGCCGGGCCGAGCTGCAGCGCTTTGTAATAGCACAACCAGCTGGCACCCGTCGCCAGGCCCGACAGACAGATGAAGCCAAGCTCATTTTTGGGCACCGCCTTCACCTGGCCCTGCTTGCCCTGCACAAACACCATGACCCACGCCATGATGAGCACCACGCCTGTGCGCAGCGCCGTACCGAGATTGGACTCGACCCCGGTGATGCCGACCTTGCCCAGGATCGAGGTCAGCGCCGCAAAAATGGCCGAACCGAACGCCGCCAACATCCAGCCGTTTTCCTCTTTCTGGACGCCGCCCTTTTTCTCGATCATCAGGAACGTGCCGGCGGCGATCAGCACAACGCCGATGCCCCTGGTCAAGGTCACACTCTCGCCCAGCAGCAGTGCAGCCAGCAAGATCGTCATGACCGTGCTGCTCTTGTCGATGGGCACGACCTTATCGATCGGCCCGCGCTGCAAGGCATAAAAATAGCACAGCCAGCTGACACCCGTAGCCAGACCCGACAGCCCCAAGAATGCCAGACTTCTGGCCGGGATGCTGGCAATCGTCCCCTGCGAGCCGACCACAAACACCATGACCCACGCAAAAATCAGCACAATGATCGTGCGGATGGCCGTGGCCACGGTGGAATCCGTTTTGCGAATGCCGCATTTTGCCAGAATGGATGTCAGACCCGCGAACAGCGCAGAGCCGACTGCGTACAATAACCACATACAAATCGCCTCATTCAGCACTATTGTACGCTCTTTGCCAGTCTTGTGCAACCTGCTTTTGTACAAATCACGTTTTTACGCAAAAGCCGCACCCCTGTCTCTGCGCGGGGTGCCCTGCTCACCTGCCGACGGAAAAGCTCCCACTGTCTGTCGGCCTCCCTGTTGGCCCGGCTCACAATGTCGTCGGCCTCGCGCCGGGCATCCGCCAGCAGCTTATCAGCAGCAGGTGTTCATCAGTCGTCAGCGGTTCGGCTCACAGTCGAGGATCGACGGGATGTCCGCCCAGCGGTCTGCCTCGGCGGTGTAACGCTCATGCAGCCAGGCGACGGCCTTATCCAAGCCCGCCTGGTCGCCGTCAAACAGCTGCGTCTCGATCTTTTCCTCGGCGGTATGCTCGATGCTCCACGGGCCGGGCCAGACCTCGGCGCAGAGGGCCTCGCGCTTTTTCTTGCCGCTCTCGTCGCTCGGGTCGGGCACCTTGATGGGGGTGATGACATAGCGCATACCGCCCTCTGCCCCGGAATACGGATTGCCGTTGTGGAACCAGTGATAGATCGGGAATGCGTCAAGCATGGTCGGCACCTCTTTTTGCACAAATAAAAATACCCCGAAGCGAAACGCCTCGGGGTATCTTGGAGCGGGATACGAGTCTCGAACTCGCCACCTACTGCTTGGGAAGCAGTCACTCTACCGGATGAGCTAATCCCGCATCAGTGACTGCTATTATAGCGCAAATCAGGTAGGTTGTCAAGGGGGCAAGTTGGCGGCAACGGCAAAGCGGCAGAGTCCCTCACCTTTATATCATACTGAACAAATCCACCTGGCTCGTTTCGGGCAGACTGCCCAAAGCGCCGACGGCGCGGAGCTTGTCAAAAACAGACTGCGCCACACCGCTGGCCTGCTGCAATTCCTCCACCGAGATATACTCCTGCCCGTGCATCGTGGCCTGTTCCAGCGCAACGGCGGCGGCATCACCCAGACCGCGGATGGCTGTGAACGGCAGACGCACTTTGCCGTCCTCAACCACGTACTTACTGGCGTAGCTTCTGCCCAGCTCGATGGGCAAAAACTCGCAGCCGCGCTGCAGCATTTCGTTTTCCAGCTGCAGGCTGACCAGCGCGTCATCGTCCTTGGCGGTGCGCTCGTCCTTGGGGATCTTTTCGTTGTCGCGCAGGTGCTGCTTCGCCACACGGACGCCGCCCACGGCGGCCTCGTAGTCAATATCCGCGCCGCGCACCGTGAAGTACACCGCGTAGAAGATGGCCGGGTGGTAGACCTTGAACCACATCAGGCGGATGGCCGCCATCAGGTAGGCCACGGCGTGGGCCTTGGGGAACATATACTTGATCTTGCGGCAGGATTCAATATACCAGTCGGGCACATCGTGCTCGCGCATGGCCTCCTCCCACCCGGGCTTGAAGCCGCCCTTGGCGACCTTGCCCTTACGCACGGCCTCCATGATGTCGAACGACATCTTCGGCTCGAGGCCCTTGCGCAGCAGATAGAGCATGATACTGTCACGGCAGCCGATGACCTCCGCAATCGTGCAGGTGCCCGAGCGGATCAGCTCGTCGGCGTTGCCGGTCCAGACGTCGGTGCCGTGGGACAGGCCGGAGATTTGGATCAGCTCGGAGAAATTCTTCGGCTGGGCGTCCAGAAGCATCTGGCGCACAAAGTTCGTGCCCATCTCGGGGATGCCGAACGTGCCGGTCTTGGAGCCGATCTGCTCCTCCGTCACGCCGAGGGCCTCGGGGCTGGTCAGCAGACTGTAGACCTTCTCGTCGTTCATCGGGACGGAATCAATCGGAATGCCGGAGTATTCCTCAAAGAACTTGTAGAAGGTCGGCACATCATGGCCCAGCTCATCCAGCTTGAGCAGCGTATCGTGCAGGTATTTAAATTCAAAGTGGGTCGTCAGCAGACCGCCCTTGACATCGTCCGCCGGGTGCTGGATGGCGCAGAAGTCGTAAATGTCGAAGGTATCCGGCACAACGACCATGCCGCCGGGGTGCTGACCCGTCGTGCGCTTGACGCCGGTGCAGCCCATAACAAGGCGGTTTTCCTCGGCGCGGTTGACGGTCTTGCCGCGCTCCTCGAGGTATTTTTTGACGTAGCCGTAGGCGGTCTTATCCTGCAGACCGGAGACCGTGCCCGCCTTGAACACGTTTTCCTTGCCGAACAGTTCCTCGGTGTAGCGGTGGACGTGGGACTGATACATGCCCGAGAAGTTCAGGTCAATATCAGGCTCCTTGTCGCCGTAGAAGCCGAGGAAGGTCTCGAACGGGATGTCGTGGCCCTCGACGATCATCGGCTTGCCGCAGACCGGGCAGGTCTTATCGGGCAGGTCGAAGCCGTCAAAGTGTACGCCGTCGTTGATCCACTCGCTGTGCTTGCAGTTGGGGCACAGATAGTGCGGCGGCATCGAGTTGACCTCGGAAATGCCGGAGAAGTGCGCGACGGCGGATGAGCCAACGGAGCCACGGCTGCCGACCTGATAGCCGCCCGCATTGGAGTAGGCCACCAGACGCACGGCAATGACGTACAAAACGGCGTAACCGTGGCCGCAGATGGAGTCCAGCTCCTTTTTCAGCCGCTTTTGCAGCACGTCGGGCAGCGGGCTGCCGTAGTCGCGCGCCGCATGCTTCCAGGTGTCGTCGCGCAGCTCCTGTTCCGCGCCCGGGATGCTGGGCGGGTAGGTGCCCTTGGGGATGGCGCGCAGGTTGTTGTCGATGGTCGCGGCGATCTTGTTGGGGTTCGTCACCACAATTTCATACGCCTTTTCCTGCGGCAGATAGCTGAAATCGTCCAGCATATCGGGCGTGGTGCGGAAGTAGAGCGGGGCCTGGTTGTCCGCGTCCTTGAAGCCGTTGCCGGCCTGCAGAACAGCGCGGTAGATCCAGTCCTCCGGCTCCTGAAAGTGGGAGTCGCCCGTGGCGACAACCGGCTTATGCAGGTCCTCGCCCAGCTTTATGACGGTGCGGTTGAAGTTTTTGATGGCCTCGATCGAGTCCACCTGCCCGTTGCGCACCATGAATTCATTGTTGCCGAGCGGCTGCACCTCGAGATAATCGTAATAATCGGCAATGCGGAGCAGCTGTTCGTAGGGCTGACCGGCCACGATTGCCCTGTAAAGCTCACCTGCTTCACAGGCCGGGGAGAGCAGCAGGCCCTCGCGGTACTGGTTCAGCAGGCTGCGCGGCACGCGCGGTTTCTTAAAGAAATACTGCGTGTGGGCAGCGCTGACAATGCGGTAGAGGTTCTTTAAGCCCACCTGATTCTGCACCAATATAATAAGGTGATAGTATTTCTTCTTCAGCACCTCTTTGTTGCCGCCGAGGCCGGTGTTGATAGACTCCACCGTATGGATGTCCTTTTCCTCGAGGTCGGTCAGCATGACCTCATAGATGCGGGCCAGCGCCATGGCGTCATCGACGGCGCGGTGATGGTTGAAGGGCGGGATCTCGAGGTGCTTGTTGATGGTGTCCAGCTTGTAGTTGCGCAGCCCCGGAAAGAGTGCCTGCCCCATCGGCAGTGTATCGATATAGGTGTTCTCGTCCCAGCTGACGCCCGCCTTCTCCCCTGCTTTGCGGATGAACAACATATCAAAGCTGTGGGCGTTGTGGGCCACAAGAATGTTGTCCCCGCAAAATTCTTTAAAAGCGCGGATGGCCTCCTCGGGCGTCGGGGCGTCGGCGACCATGGCATCGTTGATGCCGGTCAGGTCAACGACCTTCTGCGGGATCGGCTTGCCGGGGTTGACGAAGGTGCAGAACTTCTTTTCCTCGTTGATCTTGCCGTTCTCGACATAGACCGCGCCGATCTCGGTCAGGCGCTCGGTGTTGGAGTCGAGACCCGTCGTCTCGGTGTCAAAGACGACGAACGAGCCGGAGAGCGGCATCTCGGCGCTGCCGTAGACTGCGGGGATCATGTCATCGACGAAGTAGGCCTCACAGCCGTAAATCAGCTTAAAGTTCGGGTCTGTTTCGTGGATGGCATCGGTGGCCAGCATCGCTTCGGGGTAGCCCTGGCAGACGCCGTGGTCGGTGATGGCAATGGCGCGGTGGCCCATGCGGTGAGCCAGACGCACGATCTTGCCGGGGTCGTTGAAGCCGTCCATCGAGCTGGACTTGGTGTGCAGGTGCAGCTCGACGCGCTTTTCGCCGTCGGGCGCGGTATCCTGGCGCTGCTCACGCTCGACCTGCAAAACGTCGTAGGGCATGATGACAAAGTCATGCTCGTACTTGTCGTACATATAGTTGCCGCGGACGATGAGGGTCGTGCCGGGCTTGAGGCCCTCCCACTTGGACATATCCGCGCCTTCTTCCCCCATGACCTTGAGGTTGACGGAGCCGGAGTAGTCGGTGATGGAGGTAAAATAAATCTTGCGGCGGCTGCCCTTGACCTCGGTAGCAAAGACGTCGCCCCAGACCGTGACCTTGCCGCCGTCGCCCAGATCGTTGAGGCGGCGGGTGTCGGTGGGCTTGAACTGCTTGCCGTAGAACAGCTTGACCGGCTTGTTCGTGAGGGCGAGACCTTCAATCGTAAAGTCGGGCGGTGTCTCCTTGGCCTCGAACTTGACAACGGGGGCCTTCTCCTGCAGGTACTGCTCAAACTCCTCCTCGGTGCGCGCCTTACCGGAATCGGCCAGGCGGACGACAGGCAGACTTCCTGTGCGCTCCTGGATCATCTCGGCCAGCACGCGGGGCAGCTCGACGCTCTCAAGGATCTGGCGGCCCGCGCTGACGTGGACCGTGATGCCGTCCTCGCCAAAGGTGACGGGCTCGGACTTATCGAGGAAGCCGTTGACCGGCATTCCCTTTTCTTTCAATTCCTCGATCATCAGGCGCACGGCCTCGGGGGTGATGTTCGGGTAGGCAAAGTAGCTGCGGACTTGCAGCTCATACCCGGCGAACACCTCAGCAAGGGACGCACAAAGACGCCCGCACAGCGCCTGATCCAGAGGTTCAGCACTGCGCAGGCAGATGACGACCTGTCTTTGTGTGCGGTAAAGCTCCACGCGGTCCACAAGCACACTGCCGAACGCCGCGCAGAACTGCTGGTCCGCCGTAAACTGCGGCCAGACCTGGGTGACAAATGGTTTCAAATGGGGGTACCTCACAAGTGGGTGTAGAGACAAGGCTTCCTCCGAGGGGCTGCGCCCG
>ENA-OPAV01002325-OPAV01002325.1-human-gut-metagenome-genome-assembly--contig:-NODE-2325-length-10793-cov-3.498976_pt1 | contig 10793 bp, 10 predicted proteins | sample MGYA00241056_ERZ501428 | MGnify/ENA primary metagenome ERZ501428 (study PRJEB25962, sample SAMEA2042621) | human gut metagenome | biome: human gut; feature: human-associated habitat; material: faeces... | reverse complement strand
AATTGAAGTACTGCATACGCCGGGACATTCTCCGGGTCATTTATGTTTTTGGGAAAGAAATAAAGGATATTTATTTACCGGTGATTTAGTATATAAAGATATTTTGTTTGCTTATTATCCGTCTACTGATCCGGAAGCATATCTTACGTCACTGGAAAAAGTTGCGGCATTGCCAGTGAAAAATGTATTTCCTGCACATCATTCCTTGGATATACATCCGGAAATTTTAATACGTATGCGGGAAGCATTCAGACAACTCAAAGCTGACGGTAAGCTTCATCATGGCAGCGGTACATTTAATTATGGCGATTGGGGAGTATGGCTGTAAAAGTATATTTTTTTACTGGATTTTAAGGAGTTATAAATGAATGATTTGTACAAGGAGTTATTTGAACGTGCTGTAAAAGCTGCTGAAAATTCGTATTCGCCATATTCACGATTTAAAGTGGGAGCAGCGCTTTTGTGCAGTGACGGTACAATTTATACGGGTTGTAATATTGAAAATTCTTCCTTTTCGCTTACAAACTGTGCTGAACGAACAGCCTTTTTCAAGGCAATATCAGAAGGAAAGAAAGAATTTGAGGCTATTGCTATTGCCGGAGGTCATGACAATATGAGTGAACCATGTTATCCGTGCGGATCATGCCGTCAAGTTATGACGGAATTTTGCCATAATTACTTTAAAATTATACTTTCTGATAAAATTTTAACACTAAATGAGATTTTACCGTATGGCTTTAGTTTGAATTGAGTAATTTAAAATAAAAATTAAAAAGGTATTGACTTTCATTCGCATTTATGATATAATGTATTTTGTAATGCGGATATGGCGGAATAGGCAGACGCGCTAGCTTCAGGTAGCGTTACGTCTGTGTAAAAATGGTTTCGCTGTTCACCTTAGCGTATTTTGTGGAGCAGCTTGTGAAAGTTCACCTCGGTTAAAGAATCTGAGCCGAGTAAAAATTTCGGATTCATAATATGTGCGGATATGGCGGAATAGGCAGACGCGCTGGCTTCAGGTGCCAGTCGGGGCAACTCGGTGCAGGTTCAACTCCTGTTATCCGCACCAGAAACCCTCGTAAATCAGGCATTTACAAGGGTTAAATTTTTACCTATGTGACTTTTCCCCTCCCAATCGACTAAGTTTTGTAGGCAAGATATATATTGTATATGTGTGACTTGGTTTCAGAAAATATGCAGAAAAAGTTTTGAAAAAAAGAATAATTAGATTGATATACTATAAAATATAAAGTTTTTATTAGCGTGTTGGATGCTTCACTAAAAATACGAAAATAAGGTATGTTAGTAAGAACACAAAATCAGAAAAGGAGGATAAACATGAAAATAAACATCCCCCAAGTTTTTATTGCCTCCTCAACTGAGGGGTTAGATATAGCTTATTCTGTTCAAGATTTATTAGATAACAATGCTGAGTGTACAGTTTGGGATCAAGGAGTATTTCAACCTTCGTCATATACTATTCCTGATTTGATAAAACAGTTAGAAAAATCAGATTATGGAATTTTCATTTTTTCTCCTGATGATGAATTGATAATACGTAATAAAGAAGAAAAAGCTATACGAGACAATGTTATTTTAGAATTAGGGCTTTTCATGGGAGCATTAGGCCCCAAAAATTGTTTTATTATAATGCCAAAATCCACAGAAGCGATACATTTACCTACAGATTTAACGGGAATGACATTATTAAAATTTAATTCAAATAGAAGTGACGACAATATAAAAGCAGCACTTGGACCTGTAATAAGCCAAATTCGCAATATATTAAAAAAATATGGTTCCTCCGATACATCTTCTCAAAAGCAGATGATTAAACTTTCAGATGATGTTGTTCAACAAATTAATTTTATTGGTTTAAGCGCATTTTATTCATCAAGAGATGACTATGCAAAACATCGAATAAATGCAGCTTCAATTGACAAATATATAGATAGAGCACAAAAGAGCATTACTATTGTGAGTATAACATTAACAACAGGACTTTCTTTTGATGATATTTGCAAAGTGATAGAGAATAAAATTAAAAAGATAAAGGATTTTAAAGTAACAATTTCATTGCTAAATCCCTTTTTAGATAATCTTTATTTTACAATATCTCCACTATTTGGACAACAAGCTGAAACTCTACAAAAAAATACAAAAGACGCACTAGTTTCTTTAAGAGACTTTAGAGCACAATTAAGTGATGAAGAGCAAAAGCGATTTATTTTAAAAGTTCATAACACCTTACCGTTTGGTAGTGCAATTATATTAGATGGAGATTTAGAATCTGGAACTATACAAATTGAAACGAAACCATATAAAGTGGGAATTAGAAAAAGCTTTGCATTTGAGATTTGTAATAATAATAGATCGTTTTATAATACATTAAAAACAAGCTATTATAGTTTAATTACAGACGGATTATCTCAAGATGATTTGTTTTCAAAATTATAAAATGGAGGATTTGATATGATACAACATAGCGCTGGTATCTTGGCGTATAAATACGTCGATGGTGCATTAAAAGTTATGCTTGCTCATCCGGGGGGACCGTTCTGGATGAAAAAAGATAAAGCTTCTTGGTCAATTCCAAAAGGATTGTTAGAAGATGGAGAAGAAACCAAAAGTGCCGCAATAAGAGAATTTAAAGAAGAAATAGGCTGTACAATAGAAAAGGAATTAATTGAACTTGGATCAATTAAACAATCTAGTGGAAAAATAATTACTATATTTACGGTTGAAATGGATGTAGATGTAACAAAGGTAGTAAGTAATACTTTTGAGATGGAATGGCCACCAAAATCAGGAAAAATGGAGGAGTTTCCGGAAAATGATAGAGCAGAATGGTTTGATATTGATATTGCACGAATAAAAATATTTAAAGGTCAATTAGGCTTTTTGGATAAATTGGTAAATATTTTAAATTATAATGAACAACCTGAACAACTATCGTTATTTGACTAATCATTATAATTTAACCTTTATTTTAGTATTATCTTAAACTGGCACATTATTAAGACGAAATCAACTAAGTTTTGAGGTCAGGATATATATTATAGATGTGTGATTGTGTGTAGAATGTTAATCGAGGTTAACGAACAGATACACCGAATTAAAGTTAAGTTTAAGTTCCGTGCCTTATTGTACCTAAAAAAGTATAGTATGGCATGGAGCTTTTTTGTCTGTAAAATTTCTTTATTTCATTTATACATTGTAGTAGCACTATGATAAGCAATGATGTACCTAATAGCAGGATTGTAGGAACATAGAAATCTAAAAAAATGAGAAACAAAAGAAAAAGCTATTTGTAATATTTGACATTTACACGATTTAAACGCCTGCTCCTGCCAACGACAAAAAAGGCTGTAAGCAACGGTAGTTTACAGCTTTTTCAATTTATGCACTTTCTAACTGACTTTCCAATGTAATAGGCATACTTGATGTGTTGTTAAAATCCCCATTCATCTCGAATTTGATATCAAGGCTTTTATCTTCATTCTGATGAATCAGAATTTTATTGACAAGCATTCTGAGATTCACATCTGAAATTTTGCCATCGGATAAGATTTCATCAAGTATCTGGGTTGTATTTTTGAGGTGTTCTTTTCGCTGCTTACAGACCTTGTCATATTCTTTGAGTTCTGCTATCTTTTTTTCAAGGGATGCTATTTCTTCCTCACGCTTAGCGATCATACTGTTATAGATTGAAGCATGTTCACGACCGCCGATTCGTTCAATAATTAAGTCCTCAATCTGCTGTCTAAGCGATAGAATTTTATCATTATTCTGCTGAATCTGTTGCTCATACAAAGGCTTTTTTCTGAGCCAATCCCTGACTATTTTGTCATATCTATCACTCTCCGCCAAGATGTTATCTCTCAGCGATTTTACCTCATTTTCTACAAGTTCGTCAAGCTGATTCTCTCTTAAGGTGTGTGGAGTACAGTACTCCTTACCGTACCTGTTACAGCTATTGCAAGTGTAGTCAACGTATTCATTTCCACGCCATTTTCGAGTTCGTGCAGTAAATCCCGAACCGCAGTCAGTACATTTTATCAGTCCTGCATAGCGATGAAGTTTACGCCCGTTTTGCGAACGTGGATTGATTTTTGAACGCTGTTTCAGTAAAAACTGCACCTGTTTCCATGTAGTTTCATCTATGATAGGCTCGCAGAAATTCTCATGCCGATACTGTTCATCCTGCGGTATGAACGTTTTAGTTTTATAAATCTTACTTGTCACAGTCTTGTGATTTACCATCGTACCGATGTAAAGTTCGTTAGTCATCATACGCTTTACGGCGGTCTGAACCCATAAGTATTTTTTTGAGATATCTGGTTTCCAGTCGGCAAGTTTTCGATTGAAGTAGTAATCAGGCGAACGAATACCATCAGCATTCATCTTTTTGGCAATGGTAGTCAGTCCGTAACCGTCAACATAAAGTTGGAACACTTCGCGCACTATCCATGCCGTATCCTCATCAATTTTTACCTCATTAGTGTTGCGGTCAAGGTAGTAACCAAGCGGCAGCGTGAGAACCAGACCTTTGCTTTTCTGTTTTTGACGCATTCCAGCCTTGACCTTTTTACTGATATCCTTAGCGTAGAAGTCATTAAAAATCTGCTTGAATTCAATCATAAGATCATCGTTTTCGTTGGTGGAATCAATGCCCTCGGTTACTGAGTACACCTTAACATTATTTTGTCTTAAGTGGTATATGAATAACTCTGTTTGCGTTCTATGACGACCTAATCTTGATAAATCCTTGACTAAAACAACATCAATTTTACCATCATCAACAGCGATTTCAAGTTCTCCCAAGCCCTTTCTGTTGAACGTCATACCCGAAACATTGTCATCAAAGCTCTCGCCAATGATTTCATATCCGTTCTGTTCAGCGTAGTCGATTAGTATCTGTCGCTGATTTTGTAAACTGTTCATTTCCTCGTTCTCATCACGAGAAAGTCTGTAGTACAGCCAGGCTCTCATCATATCAACCTCCTTTGAATTTATGTTGCTGGCAGTCGCAGCACCTTGTCTGATGCTACGACAACCATATCACAACCGTTTCCAAAAGTCCAGCAATCACGCCGATTTCATATTTTTTTCTACCTTACCAACAAATTCTGGAGGCTCGGATTTGGCTATACTACATGAATTCAAGTAGTTTTTAATCATGGACTCCATAAAAATTTCAAAGGATTTTTTATCGCCATTGTATTTGACAACGACTGAATTAATTTTGGGTATCGCTCTCGGTCTTGGCATAATTTTATCGACCTCCCTGTTGTTCTTATGCTTGAGTTCCCTGTGAACATTAAATTGATCATTTTAAATTTTCCTTTCTTAGATTTTTTAGTTTTGCTGATAATCAACGGCATCTTCATAGTCAATGATGCCGTTGATTTTACGGACTTCTGTAACACACATAGCGTGTAAACTTTTCAAGATTTCATCGTCAACATCGTTGAGTGCGGCAGTCATATGGAAAAGTTTTCCAAGCTCAACAGTGACCTTAAAAAGTAACCTTGCAAGCCGTTGTTCCGTACCTTTGATCTGCGCTTTCACCGTCTCGGTTATCATTGGGGAGAGGTAATTCACCTCCTCCTGACGAAGATAGCCGATGTAAAACTTCACAGCTTTCTCAATAAATTCTGTTTTCGAGGCACAGTTGTCCTCTTGATACTCCTGTTCACTCTTCATAATTTTTTCCGGATGAAAATATACAGCCACTTTTTCTTTTGCCATAAATCCACTCCTTTTTCTCTTACGACTCCTGAAAATATGCCGATTTTACGCACATTTCTGCACTTGCGACCCCTGATTTTCATAAAAAGCCGTATTTTGACTCCATGAGGCGACCGCCGAAAACATGCACAAGACCTGTGCTGAAACGTCGTATTTTCGGCACTTTTGCGGTCAGCTTTGCTGTCCGCTGTGAACGTCATGGCGGCTTCAGACGCCATGACTTTAACCTGCAACTTTTTATCTGATGTTATAAATAAGCTGACTTTTATGCTTTTTTGCATAATTTCTAATCCACATTTTTTATCACCGCCTATATGTTTTATGTATTTGCCCACAAACGCTCTACGTTGCTTTGTGTGCCGTTTTTCTATCCTATGCGGATACTTTCCCGATTAAAATTATGAGGGCTTAAATCGGCTTATGTTTGCTTGATTTTCCGTGACAGTAACTAAATTTGTGACAGTAACTTACCGTCACATTTTTCTGCTGTCACGTTTTCTGCCATCACCGCAAATCAAGGTGTACAAAGGGCTTGACGTACTTTCATTTTCATTTGTGTTGACAGTAACGACAGTAGAATCTTTGCTGTCACTACTGTCACACTTTGGATCATAATGCAAAATTATTTTTCTTTCTATTCGTGTTCTTTTATATTGAAAATCAATTCCGTACTTTTTCAAAGCATAACCGTTTTGAACTAAATCTCTTGTTACTCTGTTAGGATAGAATATTTCTGGTGAAACTTTTTTTAGTTCTTGAGCTAACTCGGTAGCAGTACCTGAAAATGATATTTTATCTTTCAGATAAACATATAGTGCAGCAAGAAAAATATTTTCTTTGCTTTTTGGCTTTTTAAGTTCGTCTGTTACGATCTATTTTTTATGTCATTGTCAAACACAAGGCTGATTTCACAATTTTCAATATCCCTGCCGACACAATGCATAACAGCTTTTCTGCTTCCTCTTTTTGTTTCGATTAAAACCATACTTCCGTCAACACAACCGCTTAACCCTGTACTTCCTGAGATCATATTAAACGGATCGCGGTCTATGCTTTTTCTTGTGTGATGAACAATAACAATTGATATTCCGAGATTATCTGCAAGGTTTTTAAGTACAGTTAATTCCTTATAGTCCGAACTGTAGTTTGGTTCATCTGAGTTTCTAATCATCTGAAGCGTATCAATAAATACAATTTTTAAATCTGAATGTTCAGTTTTAAAGAATTCGATCTGTTCTTCAAGACCATTACCGATTGAATCAGCCAAAACAGAGAAAAAAAGATTGTCAACAGGCTCGTCAGTCATATCATACAAACGATTTTGAATTCTTCTAAAGTTATCTTCAAGGCACAAATACAAAACTGCACCTTGAGATGTTGGCTGACCTAAAACTTTTTCTCCTTTTGCTATACTCAAACAGATGTCAAGTGATAGCCACGATTTACCGACCTTCGGCGCTCCTGCAAGAATATACAGACCTTGTGCAATCAGATTTTCAACATAAAATTCTATCGGCTTGTATATCGTTGTCATTATTTCTTCGCATGTTTTTACTTTCAGTTGTTCTTTCATTCACATTATCCTTTCTTTTTATATTATAGAGAAATGGTTGAGACAGAAGCCAAAAAAATTGTCCTATATCCATTAATTGAATAATTCTGCAAACAAAAAAGTTCGTAAAGACTTTTAAATCTTTACGAACTTTGTTTCCAATTTTATGGTATCTCATTTCAATATGTTTGTCAAGGCCTCTCGGAAACATTTTCTGTTTTGCACAGGTAATTATATTTTGACACCGGGGGCGGTTGTGCAGTTAAAACATGTCATGGTGAGATGGGGTATAAATTACGAACTGTCGGCAGGCATCACTTTTGTGATATCACTAAGGCATTTATCAGGTGTACCTGAAATCCTTTGGCAAAAAAGAAAGCAGAACAAGTTTTGCTTGTTCTGCTAAATAATTAAGTAACATTATCACTAATTTTTCTCAAAGTTTCTCCATTACAAATAATAGTACAATTAGGGAGAATATCAAGTAAGTACTTTTTATCTTTTTCAGTAAACTCTCCACCAATACTTAAATATTCTAAATTTTCAAAGGAATCAAAAACCTTTATATTGTCTATTAATGATGCATATGCTTCTATTGCTATAGCATCATCAAAATATTTCAGATACGATATATTATCAACTGACAGCCTTTTATAATATAATAAACTATCTGGTTTTTGTTTTTGTTTTTCTTCCCAAAAGCTATAATTATATACACTAATAACTTCTCCGGGGCGCATTTCAAAATTTACGCATATTAACTTATCATTTAAATTACATTCTTCATTTAACAAACAAGTATTTATTGTTTCTTTGATATAATAAATATCATTGATACATTCAGAATTATTATACTCATTAAAATCTTTTAAACAAAAAAATATGTTAATATAATTCGATAAGTTTTTGGCTTCTTCAGCACGATAAAAATTAAATTGATTCAAATTTAAATTATAAAGTTCTTTATTGATTTTTGAATATTCATCAATTACAGGATTTTTAAATATTTGAATTATTAGCAAGAATAATACACAATTAAAAAATATTATACAAATGATTTTATTTTTCATATTATACTTACCTCTTAAAACCTATGACTTGGATTTTTAACTAAATGACTATCTTATGTTTTTTCAATACACATTATGTTAGTTACTAAGTCAATATGACTCTTATATTCATCATAATTAATATAGTATTTTTTCCCGTAGGTTGCAACTTCTAACATTGTTTTAAATCCAACAAGGTCGCAAACATCATCACTAAACTCTAAAACACCGGTTATATTCATGTAATGACTGCCAATTGTTTCACTCGCAATAAAATTTTTCCCTTCTAATGAATATAAATTTAGCTTTGGAGCACTTTCTTTTTTAGTAAAATAATCTTTTATGTTTTCAATTGTTAGATCATTACTATATGAAATTATCACTGGTGTATCATTTGATATCATTTCCTTAATGTTATTCATACATTCAATAGTTTTTAAAAAACTAGCATCACCATTATATAAAAACGTATATTTTCCTTCCCAATATGCTCTTATATCCATTTCATTGAGGTCACTTAAATGATTTATTCCCTTTTCTATAGATGAATCAGATATTAAGGGAAGAGAAAATGCTAATATTCCAGTACTTGAATTAATTTCAAATATATCTGATAAATTACTAACAAATGATATATAATCATCAAAACTGATTTTACCATTTTGATAATTTATTATTTGTCCATCAACTGCATATTTAGGATCAGATAACGATAAATATAAAAGTGCATCTGCTACTGCAATTAAACCACAACCTTTGCTCCATATTAGTTCTCCAGAAGCTTTACCATTGCAGAATTCATTTTGACCAGTATTACCATACTTGTCACCGAACCAACCCTGATATCCACCATAAGATAAATTAGAATTATTATTTGCAGTTTCTGCCCAATCTTCTGTTCCTCTACTTTCATAATTTACAGAAAAGAAATCATTTTCCAATGCAATTTCAGTAACATCTGATTTCAAAGGATTAGGATCAGTATATCTATAATAATCTTTATTTGCCATTGATTCCAAATAATTGTCAGGAAATCCATCGTCATCGGTATCAGGCTTTGTCGGATCAGTAGCCAAGTAAAGAGCTCTGCAATAATAATAATTCTCATTATCCATATCATTTTTAAAGTTGTCTACTGAAAATCTTAGTTCAACATTATCGTCAAGACCGTCACCGTCAGTATCCTTTAAAAGCTTATTTGTTCCGATAGGCTGACCGTTTGGCTTTAATCCATAATCTTCTACGATATCAGGAATAGTGTCACCATCTGAATCTTCACCGATAAATTGCGGTGGTGTATAAATTGTATCTCCTACCTGATAAGCTAAATCACTTGCACTTGCGATACCATATACACTGCCGCCCGTTACCGAAGCTACATTCATAAGAGCTTCAGACATTGTATAGCCGCCCATATCAACTACATTTACTGTAACATTACTAAGATTATATCCGCCCAAATCTAATGTAAACTGTGTATTACCATTTGTCAATATGATAATACGGTTCATTTCGGCTGAACTGCTATTAGCTATATTTACAGCATCCGCAAACGCAGGAGTTAGGTTTGATTTTGCTCCGCTATTCCTAATATATGAGCTTAATATTGACAGTACAGAGTTTTTATCCGTTAATCCTGTCATTCCTCTTGTACCGTACTCAGAATATGTGATAACAGCTGCTCTGTCCTCGCTCATCATTCCGTTTACTATATTTGAACAGATATTAAGTCTTTGATTAGATGAGTCTATGGTTTCCATGTCTGAACAGCAGTCAATTACAAATATCGTGTTCATTTCTTTATAAGAAGTCGTACCGTTGTTCCACATCTTACGAAGCTCAGTAAAACTTGCTTCCCAGTTTGCATACCATTTTTCACTGTCTACAATAATATACTGTGAAAAATGAGTAGTTTTTGTGCTGATAGTTGACTGTGCTTTATTGCGGGTTGTAGGCATTTCTTCAAATATCTGTTCTTTTTCATTATACCAAAGGATAATTAAATTGTCAAATTCTGTATCTCCTAATTTCGACTGGTCAATCTTAAATGTTATTCTTGCTTCATTAAACTTTGTAGAAGTTTCAAAATTGAAAGGCTCACCGATCATGGCAAATACATCTGAGGACATAGCGTCAATACCGTACATACTCTCAATTTTCAGATTTCTTTCCAGACTGCCGTTTGTACTCATGCTCACATTTATTTCTGTTATTGCTTCATCATAGGTACTGACCTCTTGTTTCTTATACTGTCTGAAAACTTCATCACCGTCAAGTATACCGTTTCCGTTAGTATCGGGATTCAGAGGGTCAAAATATACTCCGTTTTTCTTATATATTGTACCGTTATAGCCTTCTTCACCGTCTAATAATCCGTCATTGTTGAACCATAGTCAATAATCTGGACACAAAAAGGCGAAAAGAATTAAGAGTAAAATAAA
>ENA-OPAV01002319-OPAV01002319.1-human-gut-metagenome-genome-assembly--contig:-NODE-2319-length-10814-cov-2.119993_pt1 | contig 10814 bp, 10 predicted proteins | sample MGYA00241056_ERZ501428 | MGnify/ENA primary metagenome ERZ501428 (study PRJEB25962, sample SAMEA2042621) | human gut metagenome | biome: human gut; feature: human-associated habitat; material: faeces... | reverse complement strand
TGCAAAAGCACTCATCTTAAAAGTTCCTAACGGAACTTTGTATGTGCTGAAAAGCAGCACAAGAATAAAGATATAATGAGTGCAAAAGCACTCATCTTAAAAGTTCCTAACGGAACTTTGTATGTGCTGAAAAGCAGCACAAGAATAAAGATATAATGAGTGCAAAAGCACTCATCTTAAAAGTTCCTAACGGAACTTTGTATGTGCTGAAAAGCAGCACAAGAATAAAGATATAATGAGTGCAAAAGCACTCATCTTAAAAGTTCCTAACGGAACTTTGTATGTGCTGAAAAGCGGCACAAGAATAAAGATATAATGAGTGCAAAAATATGATATAACGCTTGCAAAATTAGCAACTATATGGTATAAGCTTTAGTAGACATATGATAATCAGGTGTCGAATATCAGAATATAATATTTTATTATGCAATTTTCATAATAAGTTGTATGAGGTTGACAGTAAGATTATCATCTATATTAATATAATGCGATGATGGAAACAAGTAGGCATAACAGTAAGCAACAGAAAGCAGCCGGCTGATGAGAGGCACAGTGGATAGTTATTCTGAATACATTCCGTAGCAGCAAACTGAAAGGCATATAGTGCTTAGTAGGGGCGACGTGTGGTACACGTTACAGTATCAAGGATCATAAGACCCGTTAAGGTGAACAGTGTGAGCTGTTTATGAATAAAGGTGGTAACACGGAGCATATGCTTTCGTCCTTTAACAAGGATGAAAGATATGCTCTTTTTTGTTATTAACAGGGTTATGTATCATTTATCAAATAATAACGTAATAGGAACAGGAGAACAGAAATGGCAGAAATGACAGTTTATGACGAGTTAGTTGCAAGAGGATTAATTGCACAGGTAACAGATGAAGAATTAATTAAGAATTTAATTAATAATGGAAAGGCTACATTCTATATTGGTTTTGATCCAACAGCAGACAGTCTTCATGTAGGACATTTTATGGCACTCTGCTTTATGAAAAGACTTCAGATGGCAGGCAATAAGCCTATCGCATTAGTCGGTGGCGGAACAGGTATGATTGGTGACCCATCAGGTAAGACAGATATGAGAAAAATGCTTACACCGGAGCAGATTGAGCATAACTGTGAGTGCTTTAAGAAGCAGATGAGCAAGTTCATCGATTTTTCAGATGATAAGGCTTTATTTGTAAATAATGCAGACTGGCTTTTGAAGCTTAACTATGTTGACCTTTTAAGAGAAGTCGGTGCGTGCTTCTCAGTTAATAATATGTTAAGAGCTGAGTGCTACAAGCAGAGAATGGAGAGAGGTCTTACATTCCTTGAATTTAACTATATGATTATGCAGAGTTACGATTTCTATATGTTATACCAGAAATACGGTTGTAATCTTCAGTTTGGTGGAGATGACCAGTGGAGCAATATGCTTGGTGGTACAGAACTTATCAGAAGGAAGCTTGGTAAGGATGCTTCAGCTATGACGATCACACTTCTTCTTAATTCAGAGGGTAAGAAGATGGGTAAGACAGTAAGCGGTGCTGTATGGCTTGATCCAGAAAAGACTTCTCCATATGAGTTCTACCAGTATTGGAGAAATGTAGCTGATGCAGATGTATTAAAGTGCATCCGTATGCTTACATTTTTACCACTTGAGCAGATTGATGAAATGGATAAGTGGGAAGGTGCACAGCTTAATAGAGCTAAGGAAATACTTGCATTTGAACTTACTAAGATGGTTCATGGTGAGGAAGAAGCTAAGAAGGCAGAAGAAACAGCTAAGGCTATATTTACATCAGGTGATGCGGCTAATATGGCAGCAGTTAAGCTTGAAGATGATGCCTTTACAGATGGAAGCATTGATATTGTATCGTTAATTCACGCAGCAGGTCTTGCAGCTACTAAGTCAGAAGCAAGAAGAGTTGTCTCACAGGGCGGTGCTTCTGTTGCAGGTGAAAAGGTATCTGATATAGCAGCAAAGTTTGATAAAGAATTCTTTGCTGGTGATGGAGTAGTTGTTAAGAAGGGTAAGAAGTCATTTATAAAGGTACAGGCATAATATTGTAAAATGTTTCAGAGCCGGCAGTAATACTGCTGGTTCTGGAGAGTTAAAGAGTGAGGATAAGTATGAAAAAGAGTGAAATTACCTTTATAAGGCTTATGAGCCTTGCGTTAATTATGGTTATAAATGTGGCTGTATTATTATTTTTTGTAGGGGAGCATACATTTCAGAATATACTTAACAGAATGAATAGTAATGTATATGATGGCGATACGCTTGATACATCAATTTATAATTATTATTTTTATGCTGGTTTTGGGAGCATATATAAGATTATATTTCCAATAACGATATTACTACTTGTGACTGCGGCGGTATGTGTATACAAAAAGGTGAGTATGGCATCAAGGTTGTCAATAGCTGCTAATATAAGTGCATTTATAACAGGTGCGTTATTGTTATTTGCAAGAATAACAGAAAGTTCAAAAGGTGTTCATATATTTATAAATAGCTTTTATATGAATAAATCGGACATTGGTAATATACAGACAGTACAATTAATGTCCAGAATACCAATAGCTTATATTCTTGTTATGGTGTTATCAGTATTAGGACTTTTAATGGTTAAGAGCAGTACAATAACAAAGCTAAAAATATATAATGATAAGATGGCATATAATAATGCTGTTATATATATATTCCCTGCATTATCAGGTTTTATTATACTTGAAGTTATTAGAAATCTTGTTATTTCAAGAGTGGTGATGTTATCATCAGATGAGTATATACAGACTGTAGCAGGATATATTCAGGACTATTATATTGGAAGTAAATTCTATTTTAACTGGTCGTGGCTTATTATATTTACTATTGTAACCTGCGTTGCAATATTATTAAATAATAATAATAAACTTATGATTATTGAGATAGCTGTATTTAGTATTATTGTTATTATTCCATCAGTTATATATGCGTTTAATCCGCCATCATTATTTGGATACCTTACAACAGATAATACGCTGTGTGATTTAACAGAAGCTGCATTTGTATGGTATCTTGTAAGAATGAGCGTATCATTAATCACAGGCATAATATTTATTGTATTGGTCGTTAATGAAAGAATTAATATAAAGTGTATGTATATAATAGCAGGCACATTGCTTGTGTTAAGTCTTGCTATGCTTATTGTGGCAGGACTAAACAGGGCTTCGCTTTCAGTTATGTATATGCTGTGTGCTGTGGCTGATGTTATAGGAGTTATAGTGTTAGCTGTTACAGGGTTAAGAACTTTAAGTTAATTAAATAAAAAGCTGGCTGTCCAGAAAACATTTATATGATAAAGTCATATAAAGCTTTCAGACAGCCAGTTTTTTATCATCCAGTAACTTCTTTAATGCCTTTAATATCAGCTATGGCTATAAGAGAGTAGTTAGTGTAATATACAACAAAGCCCGGTTTGGCAGCGGCAGGCTTTTTGACTTCTTTCTTTAATACATAATCGACTTCAACTTTATCAAGGTCGCGGCCTTTAGAGTAGTAGGCTGCAAGTGCGGCAGCTTCCTCAAAAGTTCTGTCGGGCAGTTCCTTGCCGTTAGTCTTAACTATAACGTGAGAACCAGGCATCTGCTTGGCATGAAACCACCAGTCACTATTAGAAGCAAATTTAAAGGTTAGTTCATCATTCTGAAGATTATTCTTGCCGACATACATATCAAAACCGTCTGATGATATATAGTGCAGAGGTTTGTTGTTCTTGTTATCCTTGCTTTTGGATTTGCTGTTCTTCTTGATATAGCCGGTTATGATAAGTTCTTCTTTGATATTATTAAGGTCATTCTCAGTAGTTGCAATATCGAGGGCATTTATTATTGATTCAAGATACATAATCTCATCTTTAATCTCTTCGATAAGTCTTACACCAGCTTCGTAAGTACGTTTTAATTTGTTGTATCGTGCAAAATATTTATTCGCATTCTCAATTGGTGTCAATGTATCGTCCAAAGGAATAGAGATTTCTTCGTTAGTGTAATAATTAAGAGCTGTGAAGCTTTTTGCACCAGACTCGATATTGTAGCCGTATGTGTTGATTAGCTCTCCATACACTCTGTATTTGTCACGTTTTTCAGTATCCTTTAACTGTTTTTCCTGAATATCAAGCTTTTTATAAGAACGCTCACGATGAGTTGTAATTATTCTTCTTATATCAGTCGATTTCTGGTGAATTCGTGTTCTTACTTCTTTTTCGTGATAATAACCGATAAGACATTCACTTATTGAGGTGTAGCTTTCGGATTTATCATACATAGTAAGAGAAATAGCGGCAAAATCTGCTGGTGCACCATTATAATATACGATGTTAGGGCTGAAACTTCCATTTGCCACGTCATCAATAATAGCCTTGAATGCTTCAAATAGAGCTATGCTTTCAGCACTGGACAGACAGTTGGCTGGTTTGGCACTGTCAATATGTGCCCTGTGGCAGACTTCCTCTGATATGCAGGTGCTTATTCCGGTGTAAGCACTGCTTAAGGCTTTGGCAGTAGTCTTAGGCTGTGATAATATATTTTCATTAAAGGTATTAAAATCCATATTCATCGGATTGTGCTTGTTAGATGTATTAGGAATAAAATGTTCCCTTCCTGGAAGAACTTCTCTGACAGAGCTTATCTGTGCTGACACATGCTTAATACTGTCTAATATTGTGTTATTGTCATCGCATAATATGATATTGCTGTGTTTGCCCATAAATTCTGTGATTAAATGCTTACGACAGAGGTCACCTAATTCATCTAAATGTTCAATTTCAATATCAATTATTCGCTCAAAAGCGGGTTGTGTTATTGATATAATTCGTCCGTTATTGATGTGCTTCCTAAGAAACATAACAAAGTTAGGTGCAAGCTGGGGGCTTGGCTTATTATCTTTAGTCATATATGCAAGCGGAAGTGAAGCATTTGCAGATAATACAAGCCTGTATTGTCCAGAATTAGCCTTTATGGTAAGTAAAAGCTCATCATTTTCTGGCTCTGCAATCTTATATAATCTTCCACCAAGAATTGTGTTGTTTAAATCGTGTACAATATTCGCTATTGTAATTCCATCAAATGCCATAATACTCCATTCTGGCGTATTGGTACGCCATTAATACTTTAGAATAAATGATAGCACATTTTATAGATGTTGTCTTGTATGGTTAAAGTAAAATTGATATAATTAGCAGTTGTAATTAAAAGTTTGATATGTAAGTTGAGGTTTAATAAGCGATGTATTAAACTACATTTAGTATTAAAATATTTTTTAATGTTATCAACAATGAATAAATGAAATGAGGACACTTTGATGATAAAAAGTATGACTGGCTTTGGAAGAAGCGAGATAGAGAGAGGCAACCGTAAAATAATAGTAGAGATTAAGTCGGTGAACCACAGATTTCTTGAGAACAGCATAAAGATGCCTAAAAAGCTTAATATATTTGAGGCAAGAATAAGGGATACAATTAAGAAATATGCATCAAGGGGAAAGATTGATGTATTTATTACATACGAGGATAATTCAGAGAGCAATGTAAGCCTTAAGTTTAATGAAAGCATAGCACGGGAATATATGAATATATTCAGACAGATGGAGGAGCGTTTTAATATAAGAAATGATATTACTGTTGGAGCTTTATCAAGATACCCAGAGGTTATCACAATGGAAGAATCGCAGGAAGATGAAGAAGAATTGTGGAACTTTATTAATGAGGCAATAGAAGAAGCCTGCAAGGGGCTTGCTGATACAAGAATTATTGAGGGTGGGAACTTAAAGAAGGATCTTTTGTTAAAGTTAGACCATATGGAGGAGCTTGTTTATTATATTGAAACAAAAAATCCACAGATAATAGAAGATTATAAGAAGAAGTTAGAAGCCAAGATGGAAGAAATCCTTTCAGCTGCTGATATAGATAAGAACAGGATAGCTTCTGAGGTGATTATATATGCTGATAAAGTATGCGTAGATGAGGAGACAGTAAGATTAAGAAGTCATATTGAACACGCAAGAAAATGCCTTAACGAAGACGGAGGGATTGGAAGAAAGATGGATTTCATAGCACAGGAGATGAACAGGGAAGCCAATACAACTTTATCTAAGGCGAATAATATAGAAATATCAAATGCAGCTATAGATTTAAAGACAGAAATAGAAAAAATAAGGGAACAGATACAGAATATAGAATAAAAAAGCTTGCACGAATCGGTGTATTTCTGTATAATAACTTGTACACTTATGTTGTGTGCGTGCCAACAGGTATTTACAGATTGGAGAATAGAGATGAAAGAGAAAGGTTTATTACTTGTAATTTCAGGTTTCTCAGGAGCTGGAAAGGGAACTGTAGTTAAGAGATTATTAGAGCTTCATAATGATTATGCTCTATCTATCTCAGCGACAACCCGCTCACCAAGAGAAGGTGAACAGAATGGAAGAGAGTATTTCTTTAAATCAACAGAAGAATTTGAGAGTATGATTGATAATTCTGAATTGATTGAGTATGCAAAGTATGTCAGCAACTATTATGGAACACCTAAGGCATATGTCGAGGAACAGCTTGAAGCAGGTAAGAATGTGATACTTGAAATCGAGATTCAGGGTGCACTTAATATTAAGAAGATGTATCCAGATGCGGTTCTTTTATTCATTATGCCACCAAGTGCAGAAGAATTAGAGAGAAGACTTGTAGGACGTGGAACAGAAGATGAAGCCACAATAAAGGCAAGACTGCAAAGAGCCAGTGATGAGGCTAAGGGCGTAGAGAATTATAACTATATAGTTATCAATGATAAAGTGGATGATTGTGTTGAGGCAATTCATTCTATAGTTAACAGTGAGAAGAGAAAAGCAGTTAACAATATGAGTTTAATTAATAATATTAAAGAAGAGCTTAAAGCTTATGAGAAAGGAGAATAATAATGTTACATCCATCATATTCAGAATTAATGGCAGTTGTTAATAGTGAGGTAGAGCCAATCGTACAGAGCCGTTATTCAATTGTTAAGGCTACTGCCGCAAGAGCTAAAGAGATTATTGATGCAAGAACAATAGAGGAGAAGGTTAGAAAGGCTCGTATTGAGGCTGAGAACGCTCCAAAGGAAAAGGAAAAGGATAATAAGGATAAGAAGAATGAGCCAAAGCCGCTTACAACACCAGATGAGGCGAGAAAGCTTCAGATAGGAACACCTCTTATCGATAATGCAGAGCATATGAAGCCACTTTCAATAGCTGTAGAAGAGTTATATGAAGGCAAGGTTAAGATTGTCAGCAATGGCGATGACAGTGAAATTATGTAATTTCAGATTTTGATTTTATGCATGGATATTTGCTGATATAATGATTACTGCATAATATTGTCATTTGTAATATTAATAATAGAATTTACAGGCTGTTGCATTTTATATGTGACAGCCTTTTGATGTTGGGAGGTAACATAAAAGTTATGGGAAGTAATATATATGATGAGAAGAAGCGTGTAATTAACTGTGAAAGTGCAGAAAAATGTGGGAGCTGTGCCTATGCAGGAATGAAATACGATAATGAATTAAAGATAAAGCAGGGATATGTAGACAAACTTTTTAAAGACATCTGTCCAGTAGATAAGATAACAGGAATGTACAGACCAGTGCATTACCGTAACAAGGTTCACGCTGTTGTTGGTGAAGATAAGAATGGCAATATTATAACGGGAACATATGAAGAGAACAGCCACAATATAGTACCTGTATCTGACTGCCTGCTTGAAGATTCACACTGCAGTAGCATTATAGCTACATTAAGAGATTTATTTAAGTCGTTTAAATACAAGCCATATAATGAAGATAAGGGAACTGGTTTTATAAGGCATATTCTTTTAAGAAAAGGCTTTTCAACTAAGGAGATTATGCTTGTTATTGTGACGGCTGATGTTGCATTTCCGTCTAAGACACATTTTCTTAAAGCATTAAAAGAGAAGCACCCAGAGATTAATACAATCGTACAGAATGTTAATAAATACAATACAAGTATGGTGTTAGGACCAAGAAATATAGTGCTTACAGGCAAGGGATATATTGAAGATGTGTTATGTGGCTACAGATTTAGAATAAGCCCATCATCTTTCTATCAGATTAACCACCAGCAGACAGAAAAGTTATACAAGGCGGCGATAAATATGGCTGGAATAACTAAGAAGGATACAGTTATTGACGCTTATTGTGGAATAGGAACAATAGGAATAGCAGCTTCTGCTAAGGCAGGACAGGTTATAGGGGTTGAGTTAAATGCAGATGCGGTAAAAGATGCAGAGGTCAACGCTAAGATTAACAATATAAAGAATATTAGATTTGTGAATGATGATGCTGGAAAGTTTCTTGTTGAATATGCCACACATAAGAGGGCTGATGTTGTTATAATGGATCCTCCAAGAAGTGGCAGCAGTCAGGAATTTCTTGAGTCGGTACTTAAGATTAAGCCAGAAAGAGTTGTGTATGTATCGTGCAATCCAGATACTCAGAAAAGGGATGTTGATATGCTTATGAAAGGTGGATATAAGGTTTTGGAGTGCAGACCATTTGATATGTTCCCTTTTTGTGACCATGTAGAGACGGTCTGCCTTCTGTCGAGAAAAGCCCAATAAATCAAAGGATTTAGCCATTTTGGGAATAAAATAGATGTGTGTTTCTGTTTCCATAGAGTGATGATATAACTGGAGTTTTACCCTAGGGGATAGGCTTTTGGGAATAAGAAATACACATTTTGGCGAAAGGATACTTTTTCGCAAAAGTAAATTTGTGATAAGGAGGATAAGTTAATGAGTAATTTTAATAATAACTCATATCAAAGCTTAGTTGCAGATTTAATCGGAGATACATTTTATAAAGATACTTCCGTTAGCGGAAGAATATCTTTTGTTAGAAAATATGCAGAGGTTGTTATTCGAAAAATATTAGATATTGATCCAAATAAGGCAGTAACTTTAGGAGCGAAGAATATTCAAAATAGAATAAAAAATTTGCCTAACCATGAATTTATTGAAGCAGCTGTAGAAACTGTTCGTGGCAAAGGAAATCAGTCGACACATACGCAATATTTAGGAGGGTTTGACTCAGAGGACTTTGATAATGTGGTAGATGGTTTATTTGATATGCTATCATATCTGCTGATAAGCTATTTTGAAAAATACGAATTTGGATCAAGAAATGACGTGTTATATTCCTTTTCAATGCTGCCACCTATAATACGTTATAAGGTGTTAAGTTTTTTGTATAAAAAATATCCGGATAATATTTCAGCCATAGATAAGTTGGTTTTGGCAACTGTGAAAGCTTTTAGTGTTGATGAGGCAACGGAATGGGTTGAAAGAGAGAAGAACGCACTAATCAAGATGGGAACAGTGACGGAAAAAGCCTTTAATGAGATAGCCGAAAAAGAAGGCATAGGGTTTGCTGAACTTATTCGAAATAATTCACCTGCTAATATGTACATATTATGTAAAATGAAGATTTCAGAAGTCGGAGACATAGTTAACAGTAGAGGTGTATTATATACGGATTTTGAAAGTGCATTGCCACATTATAAATCAAGAGGAATACTAACAGGAGATGATTGGGAAACAACGGAATTTAATGATATTATGAATTTTTTGTATATGGGACGAAAAGAAAAAATTAGAGAAATATCAAATGAAAGTAATCCGTATGTTATCTTGAATTTTATTTCGTGATATGGGGGATAAAATTGTCACCCCACTTTGAAAACCTATTGCATACTTTCGCTATGCAGTATAAAATCAAAGTTTAGGGGAATATTGAATAAGTTTTCACAGGCGAAAGCATTATATCTCTATATGATACTGCATCCCGGAAAGAAATTAAATTTTATGGGCAATGAAATCGGGCAGCTTCGGGAATGGGATGAAAAAAGGGAACAGGATTGGGATTTGAGAAAATATCCAGCCCATGACGCTTTTTATCATTTCATGGTTACACTGAATAAACTGTACTTATCGACACCTGCTCTATATGAAAAGAATTACGACAGAGAAGGGTTTGAATGGTTGGATTGCAATCAGGAAAAGGACTGTATTTATGCAATACAAAGAAATGGAATTTCTGACACAGTATGCGGCATATTTAATTTTTCAAAAGAAAAAAAGCGATATTAGCCGCCTTTTAAAGCCAATGCAGAGTACCGTATATTGCTACACACGGATTGGGAACGCTTTGGCGGACAGACGAGAGAGGTCATTGGAACATATCAGAAGCAAGTAATGGAACTTGCGCCTTTTTCTGCGATATTGTTAAAAAGAATGTAATTACCTTTAAATGAAAAATCTTAGGGCTGTGAAAACCCTAAGATTTTTTTACCATAATTCCAGAGAATCCTCCGCATCTATCCACATCTGCATATTGCCCTCAAGATAAAGACGGGCGTATTCTAATGGTTCATCTATCGCCAAAGCATTTAAGGCACATTCAGAGTATGGAGTTGTCCGCAGCCCTTCCTCTGCCCTGCCGCAGTCTATCCGTAAGATATATCCGGCGGAAGTGGCTATGTCGATGCTGTTGTGGTATATGTTGTAATCTGCATATATAATATTCATTTTATCTGTCCTCTCTCTTTTAATTTTTATGAAAGCATTTCAATCAGTTCACCATATCCCGTTTGTTTTGTGTTATAATGTTTTATGTGATTTTGTTTCCCTCGTTTTTTCCCTTATCAGGGTTCATAATGCCCTATGGGAAGATATAACACAAGGGAAACGATAAGGGAAAGCTCACCTGTGACAAACTTAGTGTTTTCAAGGGTTAGCGGA
>ENA-OPAV01002310-OPAV01002310.1-human-gut-metagenome-genome-assembly--contig:-NODE-2310-length-10846-cov-2.372996_pt1 | contig 10846 bp, 10 predicted proteins | sample MGYA00241056_ERZ501428 | MGnify/ENA primary metagenome ERZ501428 (study PRJEB25962, sample SAMEA2042621) | human gut metagenome | biome: human gut; feature: human-associated habitat; material: faeces... | reverse complement strand
GTCCTATCCACGGCCAATCAGGACTGCCCGCTGGAGGACGGCAAGAAACCGATTCTCTGCCTTGATGTGTGGGAACATGCCTATTACTTGAAATATCAGAACCGCCGCGCCGATTATGCGGAGAACTTCTTTCAGGTTGTCAACTGGGACTTCGTGGAAGAACTTTTGGGAAAAGCATAATTTACCGGATCAAAAAAAGAACTTCCTTCAGGGAGGTTCTTTTTCGTGGATCCATGACAGAAATATTTCATTTAAACAAAATAAAAGTCTGAAAAGAAAACTTCTCAGACTCAGATGACTGGAGCCGACAACAGGATTTGAACCTGCGACCTACGCATTACGAATGCGCCGCTCTACCAGCTGAGCTATATCGGCATTGACAAGTTATATTCTACTTATATAAAAAGAATTTGTCAATATAAAAGGAATAGGAACCGCTTATTTCTTTTTGCTGACCAGGAAACCGGTGCCCTGCTGGTTTGCCATAACGACGATGTCGCTGATTTGGACACGCTTCGGGCGGTTCACGGCAAAGACGATTATATCGGCTATATCTTCCGCCTGAAGGGCATCGATACCTTCATAAACAGCGGCAGCTCTTTCCTTATCGCCATGGAAACGGACTTCGCTGAACGGCGTTTCCACGATACCCGGCTGGATGGTAGTGACTTTGATGTCGCTGTCTATGACTTCAATACGGATGCCGTCACTGAAAGTTTTTACTGCCGCTTTGGTAGAACAGTAGACCGCGGCTCCGGCGTAAGCGTAGAGTCCCGCCGTGGAACCGAGGTTTATGATATGCCCCGTATTCCGCTTGAGCATGGCGGGAAGGAAAGCGCGGGTCACAAGGAAGAGTCCTTTGATGTTTGTGTCGATGGTTTGGATGATATCATCGACATCGTTGCTGCTGTACGGTTCGAGACCTCTGGCGAGTCCTGCGTCATTTACGAGGACATCGGGGGTGCCCGTTTCGGAAAGGCAGCGGCCGGCAGTGTTTTGTACGGCATCCCGATCTCTTACATCGAGGGGATACGGTGTAACTTTGACTCCATAATCTTTTTCAAAGCTGTTTTTGATGGCGTAAAGTTTTTCCTCGCTTCTTGCGGCAAGAGCCAAATCATAGCCATTTTCCGCAAGTGCTTTGGCGGTAGCCAGTCCGATGCCGCTGGTCGCTCCTGTGATAAATGCAAGTTTATTCATACTGCCTCCTTCAACTGTTTTCTTTTATTATACTATGTTTTGCGCCAGAGGATAAATTCTTTTACAATATGGGCAGGAGGCGTTTATGAAAGAAATAGGATATGCATTATTGGCTGTGTTATTAATGGCGGGGTGCGGGTTGGACAGCGGGGAGGAAAAAGCGCCTGCTGCAGAAGACATTCCGGCGGCACAGGAAATAAAAGTCCATGAGATTCCGGCGATATCGGAAACACTGTACCATAAAGCGGCGCAGGCTTATGGGAAAGGACATCGCACAGAGGCGCTCCGGCTGGCTAATCAGGCAATTAATGAGGATGGAGAAAATTATAAGGCGCTTTCTCTTAAGGGAATTATTCTTGCCTTCGATATTTCTCCTGACGAAGGGATTCCTTTTATTGAAAAGGCGCTTTCCATTTCACCTTCCTATGTACAGGCTGATTATGACATGGCCGTTGCTCAAAAATTAGGCAGGCATTATGACGAGTCTATCGTGTATTTTCAAAAGGTTCTGAAAGCAGATCCGCAGAATACATGGTCTTACTACGGGATCGCCACGAATTTTGCGGATAAAAGGGATGGGGAAGAGGCATTGGATTATCTGGAGAAAGCGGTTCTCCTTGGAGGACAGGATGTCGTTTCCGCGGCTTCTGTGCAGGATCACTTTGCTTTCCTCCGTGAAGATGCGGAGTTTAAAAGAATATTACAACTGAAGCAGGAATAAAAAACAAAATGCCGACCGACAGTGGTGGGGCATTTTGTTTTTCAGCTGTCATTCTTTAAATGCTTCGGCCAGCTGATCCAGCCCTTTTTCTAAAACGGATTTCGGGCAGGCGATGCTGAAGCGGAAAAATTTATTTCCTTCCGGACCGAATATGGAGCCCATGTCGAGCCAGAGTTTTGCGTCATAAAGAAGTTTATTTTCCAATTCTTTATCGGTGATGTCATACGCGTTGCAGTCGATCCAGAGAAGATAAGTCCCTTCCGGCTCGATGAGTTTCATTTTCGGCAGTCTGTCGGCAAGGAATTTTTTAGTAAAAGCAAGATTGTTTTCGATGTATTCCCAGACAGCGGCAAGCCATTCTTCCCCGCCGCGGTAGGCAGCCTCGGCAGCAATGATACCCATGACATTCGGGCGTTCATAGCCGAAAGAATCAAGGACGGCTTTAAATTTATTTCTGATGGACTCATTGGGAATAAGGATGTTTGATGTCTGGAGTCCTGCGATATTAAAAGTTTTACTGGGGGCGGTGCAGGTGACAGACCTGTCCGCCGCGTCTTTGCTGACAGAGGCAAAGGGGATATGTTTGTGCCCTTTGAAGACGAAGTCGGCATGGATTTCGTCACAAATGACAGCGACATTGTACTTTCTGCAGATTTCCGCATAGGCACGCAGCTCCTCTTTCGTCCACACACGACCCACGGGGTTGTGGGGGGAGCAGAGAATAGCCGCCTTTACCTTGTAGGTTTTAATTTTTTCTTCCAGATCGGCAAAATCAATTTCATAATGGTCGTCTTTAAGAATAAGGGGGCTGTTAATGAGTTTTCTGTTATTCTGTGTGATGGCGGCATGAAAAGGATGGTAAACAGGCTGATTGATGAGGACGGCGTCATTTTCTTCTGTCAGAGCCTTTACGGCGATGTTGATGGCGGGAACGACGCCGGGAGTTTTGATGAGCCATTCCGGGCGGATATCCCAGTTGAAATGTTTTTTCTCCCAGCCGGCGAGCGCCCGGAAATAAGAAACGCCTGTGTCAGAGTACCCGTAAATACCATGCTCCACGCGGTCACGAAGAGCATCGGTGATGCAGTCCGCCACTTTAAAATCCATGTCGGCGATCCAAAAGGGGAGTGTATCTTCGGGTACGCCGTATTCTCCGGCGAAATCATATTTAAGGCAGGTCGTGTTTTTTCTGTCGATGACGGTATCAAAATCAAATCGTTCCATAAGTATCTCCTTTCATGAGAATCCATGCCCTTATGATAGCATGAACGGTTCTTTTAAGCACAGTTCCACGAAAGGAAATATATAAAGGCAAATGAAAACCGGGCAGCCCATGGTCAGCAGGAAGCCCGGTTTTGTGCATTATTTCTTTATTTCCCCGCCTTCCACGACAAGATCGTCGGGATTGACGGCACTGCCGTAAACGGGAGCCAAGGTGGCTTCGTAGTTTTTGTGAAAAAAGTTTTCTTCGCCTAATTTTTTAATTTCATCATTGATATAGGCGAGGAGTTCTTTATTTCCTTTCTGTACGGCAGGAGCGATGGTGTCCAGATCGCCGAGAGAAGTGATGCCTACCTTAAAGTCCGGATTTTTCATTGCCCAGGAAAGAACTTCCGTATTGTCTGTGGAGAAGGCTGCGCCTCTGCCGTCAAGGAGGGCGTTAAAGGTTTCTGTATACTGATCAAATTTCAGAAGTTTTACTTCAGGGTGGTGCTTGGCAAAATAGGTTTCCGCTGTCGTTCCTTTGGCGACGATAAGCAGCTTGTCTTTCAGCTGGTTAATGGATGTAATGTTGGCTTTTGCCGGAGAAACAACGCCGAGGGCGACTTTCATATAAGGCAGGGCGAAGTCCACCTGCTCCGCTCTTTCCTTAGTGACAGTGAAATTGGCGAGGACGATATCTACTTTTCCCGTTTTCGCGTATTCTACACGGTTCGCCGGTTCAAGGGAGATATATTCCGCTTTTACGCCCAGGTCTTTGGCGAGACGCTCGGCGAAGTATACATCATATCCCTGATAATTTCCGTCCTTGTCAATGTAGCCGAAAGGCGCTTTGTCACTGAATACGCCGATAATCAGCTTTCCACTCTGCTTAATGTCCGCGATGGAACGGAAAGAGGCTTTCGGCGCGGCCTGTTTATCATCGGAATTTTTGCTTCCGCAGCCTGCAGCAAAGGTCATGATGCATACGAGCGTAATGACGGTGAGGATGTACGATAGTTTCTTTAACATGGGGATCCCTTCTTTCTACTGACTTCTTTCATATCTGAATGAATGTAAAAACTGTTTCATCCGTTCCCGTTTCGGGTGATCAAAGAGTTCAGACGGGGTTCCTTCTTCTTCAATGACACCCTGATCAAAGAAAAGGATACGGTCTGCCACGGCACGGGCAAATTGCATTTCATGGCTTACAATGAGCATGGTCATGCCTTCTTTTGCCAGCTCCATGATGACGTCTAAGACTTCCCGCACCATTTCAGGGTCAAGGGAAGCGGTGACTTCATCGAAAAGCATGATTTCCGGCTTCATGATGAGAGCGCGTATCATGGCGATGCGCTGTTTCTGCCCGCCTGATAATTCTCCGGGACGGGCATTTTCTTTGTCTTCCAGTCCGATTCGTTTCAGCAGCTGCCTTGCTTCGGCAGTGACTTCTTCTTTCTTCCGTTTCTGCACTTCCGTGGGGGCAAGGATGATATTCTCCAGAACGGTCATGTGAGGGAAAAGGTCATAGCTTTGGAAGACCATGCCGATACGCTGGCAGATAGCGGCTCTTGAGACGGAGCCGTCGGAAATATTCTGCCCGTCCAGTTCCACTTTTCCTCCCGAAAGCGGCTCAAGGCCGTTGATACATCGCAGGAAAGTGGATTTGCCGCAGCCTGATGGTCCGATAATCACGATGACTTCACTTTTCTTTACATCAAGAGAGATGTCTTTCAAGATAAATTGTTCTCCGAATTTTTTGCTGAGATGCTCTGTGTGGAGCAGGATGTTTTCTGCCATATCAGTCTGTCCATTTCTTTTCCAAATATGCCGCCATTCGGGAAAGCGGATAGCAGGCGAGGAAGTAAAGGAAAAATATTGCGGCGTAGATCCAAAGCGCCGCGTCGGGAGCGGTGTATCTGTTTGCTTCAATGATTTGCTGGCCTGTTTTCAGCATTTCCACGACACCGATGAGGACGACGAGAGAGGTGGTCTTAATGATCCGCGTAAACAGGTTGATCGCCGGCGGAAGCAAGCGTCGGAGCGACTGGGGGATAATGATGAAGCGGTACATCTGCCGGCGGGAAAGCCCTAAGGCTTCCGCGCTTTCGTACTGGCTCTTAGGGATAGAGATGAGCGCGCCTCTGACAAGGTCGCCCATTTCCGCTGCTCCCCATAAGATGAAAACGATGACAGAGGCGGCAAATCCGGACAGGCTGATACCAAATGCTCGCGTGATGCCGAAATAGGCGATGAAGAGAAGGACAAGCTGCGGCATGATGCGGATAAACTCCAGGTAAAAGCGGGAAATAAGTTTTGCCGCTCTGTTTTGAAGTGTCATGAAAAGACCGGTGAAAAGGCCGAAAATCACGGAGCCGATTACGGAAAGAAGGGATATTTCCACGGTCGTCCATAATCCGGAAAGAAGGCGCAAACCGTTGCTGCCCTCAAACAGGATCCGTATCCCTGTATGATCCATGACGGAGCCTCCTTTCCAATAATGACGCTCCCGCCGAAATGGGGAGAAGGATGATGAGATAAGAAATGACGAGCATCCAGAGAGTTTCGTCAGTCTTATAGTAAAGTCCGATGAGGTCTTTGGCGATGTACATCAGGTCAGGCACTGCGCAGACGCTGAAAACAGAGGTTTCTTTGATAAGAAATAAGACGTTTGCGCAGAGAGGAGGAAGGGAAACGGTAAAAGCCTGCGGAAGAAGTACGAAACGGAAAATCTGATGCTCCGTAAGGCCGAGGGCGGCTGCCGATTCATATTGAGAGACAGATACAGACTCAATTCCGCTTCGGAGGGCTTCCGCCATGTAGCTTCCGCCAAGGAAAGTGAGTCCTACGGCGGCGCAGGTTTCACCGGAAATATGGATGCCTGCCTTTGGAAGACCGAAGTAGAGGAAAAAAAGCTGGACCAGTAGAGGCGTATTTCTTGACAGTTCCACATATGCCGTGGAAAGGGGAAGAAGAAAAGGAATTTTTCTGTATCGGATCACGCTGATGACAAGTCCTGCAAGAAAAGAAAGAAAAATACCGGTTGCGCCGATGCCAAGTGTCGTCCATGCCGCCTTTGCGAAAAGGGGAGCGTATTTCATCATAAAATCAATATCCAAGATAAGCTCCTTTAGAATGGCGCCGCCTTTTCTTTTTGGCGGCAATCTGATGGAAAATATCCAAAATAAAAACGGGAAGCCTGCGCTTCCCGCTGATCCGTTCCTGCCATTCAGTTAATCATATCATTGACAGAAAGTGTATAAAAAGGAGCGCACGCAAAACGGACATGACAGCAACATGCCATGTTACAACAAATCACCATTGCATGTGCCTGATAGTCCATCGTGGTACTTCCTTTCCGCATTTCTGCTCAATTTAAAGTCATGGTAGCATGATAAATTTGAAATGTCAAACTGATGTTTGAAAAAACTGAAATGCTTACTGCACATTACATGTTTTCATAGAAAAAATGTCTCCGGTCTGTCATAATAAAGACAGCAAGCCAAAGGAGGAATGACTATGGAATTTAATGAAGTGCTCGCTTTGCGGAAATCTGTCCGCCGCTATACAAAGGAAATCGTTTCACAGGAAGATGAAAAAGCCATACTTGACGCGGCCATGGCTTCATCCATGGGAAAACATAATGACGGCGGATACAATCTTGTCGTAGTAAGGGACAGGGAAATACTTGACCTTATTGCAAAAGAAGAAAAGGAAGAAACCGGAGGAGGGGATCCGCTTTTTGGCGCGCCCCTGCTGTTTCTGATTTGCCGCACGAAGGAAGCGGTGGATTATCTCATGCGGTATGACGCTGGAATCATTGCGGAGCATATCCATCTTAAAGCGGCGGAATTGGGGCTGGGATCTGTTATTCTCTTTGGCTTTATCCGTCATTTAGGTGAAAACGCGGAATATATCAAAAAGATGAATTTGCCGGAAGGCGTTTATCCGCTTCTGGGAGTCGCTGTCGGACATGGTCCGGGAAGCGCGGTGAAAAGGAAAGATGACAGACATTTCAGGGTACTCCGTGTGGAATAATTGATTTTTTGTTGACAGAATGGAATATTGATGGTAGAGTAAGGGGCAACTTAAGGCAATGAAGAAAAGAGTAGGCAGTCTGAATACGGCAAAGCGAGTCCGGAGAGTGCAAGCGGATACGGATAGGGTGCTGAAGTGCATTTCTGAGTCCGGCGGATCGAACGTGCAGTAGATCTTCCCGGGTACTCCCGATACAGAGTCAGGGTATAGAGGATTTTTCCCGGTACCCGATGAGGTGTGTGTGGTGACATATGCATAAAATTAGGTGGAATCACGGGTCTCTCGTCCTATATGGGCGGGAGATTTTTTATTTACGGAAAGGATGATGAAGATGGGCAGATTGATCGCCGGAGAACTGGACAATATGAAATGGGGATTTTACAGCTGTCTCCTCTTTATTGGAATTTCTTCGCCCGCGTTTCATCAGTTTTACAAAAAACAGTAATTCAATTGTATTTAAAGGAGGATTACATCATGAGAAAAAGTTTGAAAATTATTTCCGCATTAGCTGCTTCCGCAATAATTATAGGCGCTTTCGCTGGCTGCGGCGGTGAAAAGAAAGACGCGCCGAAAGCGGCAGATGCGGGAAATAAAACAGCAGTAAAATTAGTCGTATCCAGCACGGAGCGGCCGATTGCCTGGCAGGATGAAGATGGAAAAATCCAGGGATTTGAATATGATATATGGCAGGAAGTGAACAAGAATCTGAAAGATTATACACTGGATATTAAAGCGGTGCCGCCTGAAACGCAGGACGTCATGATGGAATCGGGCGATGCGAAAGTCGCTTCCGGCGGTTATTACAGGACACCCCGCCGCGAAAAGGACTATATCGTTCCGAATACGCCCATAGGTGCAAGTTCCGTCATGATTTATGTACTGAAAGAGAATCAGAATAAATTCTCCAATCTGGAAGATGCGGTAAAGAACGGCAAACAGGTACCGAATACACCGAATGGCGGCATTTATAAAGTCCTCACCGACTGGAACGCCGCTCATGACAATCTCATGAAAGAAGTGCCGATTCAAGACGGGCTTACCGTGGCGGATCGCCTGCAGTCCCTCAAGACAGGGCAGTATGATTTCATGGTATACCCTGATAATTTCGGGGTGGAAGAAACGGCGAAAGCCATGGGGATTGAAGTTGTGACCGTAGGAAAGCCGATTAAAGTCAATGAAATCGTTGTTATTGTAAATAAGAAAGAAGAAAAACTGGCGGCGGAAATTGACACGGCGCTGAAAAAACTTACTGATGACGGTACGATTGCCAAACTGTCGGAAAAGTGGTACCATAGAAACCTTCTGGACAACCTGAAAGAATTGAAGAAATAAGGAATGGAGTTTATAAGCTGGAAGCCGTTACCGCGATACAAAAGCCGGTGAGACATCATCAGAGTGACAGATTCTTCGCTCAGTGTCACATTGCCGCTTCCCTGTTTTCCCATAAGGCATTCTTGCCTCCGCTCAGAATGACGATTGGAGGAAAAAGCGTCATAATGAGGGAAACGCTAATCGTCATCCGAAGCGAATGTGAAGGATCTGCTACTATGGTGAGGGAATCGGTAAGATATCATCAGGGTGACAGATTCTTTGCTTCGTGTTACATTGCCGCTTCCCTGCTTTCTCATAAGGCATTCTTGCGTCCGCTCTGAACGACATTGAAGAAAAAGGAACGGCAGATCCGATTGATAAGGGGCTGCCGTTTTTGCGCGGTGTAAACAAAGTATAAAGAGTATTTCATTAGAGCGGGAGAAATGGACTTTCCCCGTTTGGCAATATGATAATATAATATAACTGCAAACAATTTGTGACAGTAAAGGAATAGGCATGGGATATCCACGGATTGGAAATATACAGCTGGACGGGTTTGCCCTGCTTGCCCCCATGGCGGGGGTGAGTGACCTGGCGTATCGTGTCATTGCCCGCAAGATGGGCGCTGCCCTTACAACGGCGGAAATGGTGAGCGCGAAAGGGCTTTATTATCATAATGAGAAAACGAAGGATATGCTGAAGATTGCGGAAGAAGAACATCCCGTATCTCTCCAGCTTTTTGGCAGTGATCCTGCTGTTATGGCACTTGGAGCGAAAGTGATGGAAAAGGCTGGCGCTGATATAGTGGATATCAATATGGGATGTCCCATGCAAAAGGTCGTAAAGAATGGCGACGGTTCAGCATTGATGAAAAATGTGCCGCTGGCAGAGGAGATTATTTCAGCTGTAGCGGCAGCGGTGAAGATTCCTGTTACCGTAAAAATGCGTCTGGGCTGGTCGCGGGATACGATCAATGCCGTAGAATTAGCAATGGCGGCGGAATCAGCAGGAGCGGCGGCCATTACTGTTCATGGACGGACACGGGAAGAGAGAGGTCGCGTGCTCCCGTGCACCTCAGCCGGCCATTACGGTCCATGGTCGGACGCGCGAAGATTTTTATGCGGGAACGGCGGATTGGAGAGAAATCAAAAAGGTTGTGAATGCCGTCCGTATTCCTGTCATTGGAAACGGGGATGTGGCAGACGGCCCTACGGCAAAAGCGCTGATAGAGGAAACAGGATGTGCGGCAGTTGCTATCGGCAGAGCAGCATGGGGGAATCCGTGGGTTTTCAGGGCGGTGAATACATATCTGGAAACAGGAGAGATACTTCCTGTGCCGAGCTGGGAAGAACGGCTTGCCATGGCAAGGAAACATCTGCATGGATTATGTATCGAAAAAGGGGAGCGGACGGCGGTCAGGGAAATGCGGGCCCATGCGAGCCGATATTTCCATGGGCTTCCTAAGGCGACCGTACTTCGCCGGGAGATTATGAAAGCGCTTACGGAGGAAGAATTCGGCCGTATTCTTACCGGGTATGAAGAGGAATTGGGATTGGAGGAACCGGAAGCGTAGCAAGGAGGCGGAATGACAGTCAGAAAGAATTCATCAGCCGTAGTTTTTATCTGCCTGATGGGGATAGTAAGTTTATTTGCCGACATGACGCAGGAAGGGGCGCGCGGTATCTTTGGCGCGTACCTGGGGATGATGGGGGCATCTGCGGCGATGGTGGGATTTATATCAGGGTTTGGCGAGCTGGCAGGATATGGACTTCGGCTCGTGACCGGGATCATTGCAAGCCGCAGCGGGAAATATTGGTTTATGACTGTCGGCGGGTATGCGCTGGCAGTACTTGCCATCCCCTGTCTTGCTTTTGTACCTGATGGGAATTGGATGATGGCGGCATGCTTTATCATTTTGGGGCGGGTGGGGAAAGCGATACGGCAGCCTGCTAAGAGTACACTTCTTTCTTATGCCGCATCCCGGGAAGGACTCGGGAAAAGTTTTGCCATTCAGGAGTTTTTAGATCAGCTTGGCGCGTTCCTGGGGCCGGTATTGATTTTCTGGGTGTTGTCTTATTATGGAAACCAGGGGATGGAAACGGCTTATGAGAAAAGTTTTTTATTCCTCGGCATACCGGCATTTCTCTGCATAGCGGCAGTTATTTTAGCTAAAATAAAATTCCCCGATCCTGAAAAATTTGAGCCGGAAGTTAAAGAAACCAAAGAGGCACATCTTGGTTTCCGTTTTAAAATTTACATGGTGGGAACCGCTTTATTTGCCTTCGGTTTTATTGATTTTCCGATAGTGGCACTGCACGCGGTGAAATCAGGGCTGGCAGGGGAAGCGGAAATATCCCTGCTGTATGCGGCAGCTAT
>ENA-OPAV01002304-OPAV01002304.1-human-gut-metagenome-genome-assembly--contig:-NODE-2304-length-10888-cov-3.309979_pt1 | contig 10888 bp, 10 predicted proteins | sample MGYA00241056_ERZ501428 | MGnify/ENA primary metagenome ERZ501428 (study PRJEB25962, sample SAMEA2042621) | human gut metagenome | biome: human gut; feature: human-associated habitat; material: faeces... | reverse complement strand
GCAGGAAGCTCCCACTTCAAAATCTGTAAGATTTAAGTGGCGAGAGCATGTCACGAAATTTGATGAGATGCGTACAGAAATGTATAAAAGGCGTTTCTTCTGCTCCTGCGGGAGAGGATCTGACACTTCATCTTGGTCTGGATATTACCGGTTCGGAGACAGATAAGATTGATTTTGGAACCCCGGTAATGGAGGCTGTTAAAGACTTGAGGAAAAACGGAGGCTTGTCAGAAAACTCATGGATAACTTCCGGAATCCGCCAGCAGGAATATGAGTCCTATTATGCGGATAATGGTTCTCTTTTGTTTATCGGAATCTTTCTCGGTTCTCTTTTCCTTATGGGAACAGCTATGATTATTTATTATAAACAGATTTCCGAAAGATATGAAGATCAGAAACGATTTGAGATCATGCAGAAGGTTGGATTAAGTCTCGGGAGGTCAGAAGTTCTGTCCGCAGACAGATTCTGATGGTATTTTTCCTCCCGCTGTTAATGGCAATGCTTCATATTACCATGGCATTTCCAATGATCCGCCGGTTACTTTTACTTTTCGGAATGACGAATACGAAGCTGTTTATTGGATGTACGGCGGGAACAGTATTGATCTTTGCTGTTGTGTATGGGTTGATTTATCTTATGACGGCGCGTTCTTACTATCATATTGTAGAACGCAAATAAATATCAGGGTCAGAAGATTCTTAGATCATTCGTGTTTATACGATGAGATTTTGGAAACTTCTGACCCTGATATGTTTATTTATATTTTATGATTAGATAGAAATTTTCAGTCAAAAAGAATGAGCGTATTAGAGCGTGTTTGAAAAATCATTCAGCATTCCTTTTTGAATGTCAATCGGAAAATTTCAGGGAAAGGCTCTGTTGTTGAGAATGAAGTAAACAGTAACGTTATCTGCACTTCAGCCTTATATTTCCACTGTCAGTCTGGATCACCAGATTTCCGCCCGTTCCTTTTTGTGTGTAAGAAATATCACAGTCATCTTGGTCTTCCACCATCTTACCGGTCAGCGCATCATCTACATTGATATCTCCCATATCAGTATTCACCTGTATGTTCCATGTGCGCATCACGTCTTCTTTACCAATAAAACAAAGATCACCCATATCCGTTTTCACTTTCAGATTATTGAAATCACAATTTTTAAAAAATACATCTCCTGAATCCGTCTGAACGGCTCCATTTTCGATTTCGCATCCATTCAGCAATATATTGCTCATATCCGATTTAATATCTGCAAGCTTCCATTTCTGACCTTCCGGCACGTAAATTGTTACCACATTTTCATCTGTAGTAAGTGTTCCTTCACCCAAAAGACCCGACAAAAATCCGATATCAACATGATAATAAGTCTTCCCATCATTGTTATTTTCCTGAATCCTTAATTTACCATCCTTTACCTGATAACTGATCGGATCCTTTTTCTGATCGGATGCCCGATAAGAAATATAACAGTACTGATCATTTGAATTGACTACTTGCAAATTCATATCTGTCATGGAGATGTCTGCTGAGTCGAAATCATCAAGCTTTGTTTTCTTAAGAACCATCTCATTATCGCTTTTTTTTGCAGCTCCATCCATTTTGTTTAAATCCGCTGATTTCACATATTTACTTCCACCGCTCGCAACACCGATGCCCGTCAAAGCTGTACCACATACACAGCATCCGACTCCTACTGCAAGCCATGCCTTTGCCCATCTTTTCATCGTTCTAACCTCTCTCTCTTTCTGCCAGTGATCCGGCGTACCAGCTTCGCAATTAGCATGCTGCTCCATTTACATAGATATACGCACAACAGTACACCAAGGATGCCAGCGCCCACAGCCAACAGCCCACTTCCTGTAAGCATTGCAAAACCGCTCATAGAAAACGGGACTGCCAGTATACCGCGGACAAGGATTTTCTTCTTGATATAGTGGGCCGATACATCGTGACGATAGGATTTTCCCGCCAATAAGCATCAGACATAAAACTACACATAACAAAATTGCAAATACACACACAACTAATGCAAGAACGACTGCAGCAAATGCTGCCAGAAGCGGAGCTCCTACCGGTGCTGCAAATAATACCAATAGCGCTATCCATACCACATGTTTTCCGGAACCTTTCTGTTCTGCTCTGGTCTGTCCATCTGTTTCATAATTCTGATGATCTTCTATTTTCTTATTCAGAAGATTCGCCATCAGTTCTCTGGCAGCCTCCTTCGGCGTACCAAGTTCTTTCATCAGTTCTTCTGCTCCTTCCTCATCTGTCTCCTGAAAATACTCGGTAAAATATTCCATTGCATCTTCATAGTCCTGTCTCGGAAGCTTCCGCAGATATTTATGCAGCTGGTTTAAATATTCCTCTCTGCTCAACCTCTTATCCTCCCTTCAATAATTCCATCTACAGTGTCTTTGTAGATTTGCCATTCATTGCTCAGATATGCAATCTGTGCCTTGCCTTCTTCTGTAAGGGAATAGTATTTTCTCTTTCTTCCCTGATACTCCTGCGAATAGGTAGTCAGATATCCTGCACTTTGTAACTTCTTCAATATGGGATAGAGCGTAGATTCTTTAATGTCAGCAGCCTTCTTCACTGTCTGACTGATCTCATAGCCATAAGAATCCCTGCTTTCTACCACTGACAGTATCATATATTCAATCAATAATGCTGATACCGGAAAATACATTGAATCACCTCCTGGTATATATGTAAAATATTTATATATATAAATTTTATATATACTATACTTCGATGCTACCACAATGTCAATACATATATAAAATTTTTATATATATTTTTCGGAGTTCAATCGTTATGGTATCTCTGGACAATTTGCAATGGATTTCTGATATCAAACTATTCATTTGACTATCTTTTGGAGTGTGTTTGAACATATCGGTATTTCGTGGAGTCTGACTCCAATATGCAGGACCTCATGTGGTCATAAAAATATGCGCATCAGCCGTAAAACTGATGCGCACATAAAAATTATTTTACTGTAACTGTAATCACTTTATATACACCATTCTGTGCATATACCCATATCTTACAGTTTCCTTTTCTCATAGCTTTGATTACACCATCAGATGTCACAGTTACTACTTTTGTATTACTGCTTTCATAGTAGAGATTTCTGTGGTGTTTGATTTTTTTGTCTTTCTTTATTTCTATAGCTGTAATCTGAGCAGTTTTACCTTTCTTTAAGGTTACTTCTGTATCATTCTTCTTATTTCCAATCTTTATAATGGAAACAGCTTTGGCTACGCCGTATTTTCCATCCTTAGTTATTGAATGTACTGCTACGGAGGTACCTGTGATTACTTTCTTTCCATCCACCATCTTGTAAGCCTTTACAATGTACTTGTAGTAAGTTGCTTTTTTCAGCTTAGTGGCGTACAAATCAGAACTTCTGAATCAGCGGATGTTCTCGGTAGTACATCCTGGTGAAGTTCAGGAATTTCTGCATATTGTCACTGATATATTTCCCCTTTTTCCATATCATTCCGATCTTTATGCGGATGGGTGGACTGAGGGGAATTCCTTTTATGCCGGAAGAGGCAAATCTGTCGGTCATGCTGGAATAGAGAAAACTTCCATATTTACAGGTCTTTACTAGCTGCAAAATCGTATAAATCTGGCTGCTGCGCATGACGATATCCGGAATGTAACCGTCCATTTCGAAACGTGTTTTCAACAACTGGTTCTGTACGGAATCAGCATTGAAAAAGATTAAAGATTCTTTAGACATTTCTTTTGTGGTAACCACTTCTTTGTCTGCCAGTCGGTGGTCATCACTTACACAAAAAACAACCTGGTCGTTGGCAAGGAGAGCCTTGTTAAACTTATCAATATTATACTGTTCCATATTTACCAGAGCCAGATCCAGAGTGTCGTCCTGTACCAGATTGCAGGCACGGACAGAGCCATATTCCTCCAGAACAACAGCGATTTCCGGATATTGGTCATGAAATGCGATGAGAAGCTCAGGAAAAAAGACGGTGCTCAGCATAGGCGGAATTCCGATACGAAGAGGGGGCTTTACTCTCGCCATACTGGAGTAATCTGCCTGAAGCTCGGTGCAGTACTGAAGAATGTAGGTAGCTTTGTTATAAAGCTCTTCGCCTTCTTCGGTAAGAATCAGTCGGTTTCCCTTCCTATAGAAAAGGCTGATGCCGAATTCAATTTCCAGGTCGCGGATAGCAACGGACACAGTGGGCTGAGTAACGTATAATTCCTCGGCTGCCTTGGTGATACTGTGGCAGCGGCTTGCTGTGCAAAAGTAACGGAGTTGGTTAAGTGTCATAAGTAAATACCTCTAAGTTCGTTCTATATGTCATTTCTATAGCAATTGCAGTATTTTCTGAAACTGCTTTAAGTTATCTTCAAATAAAAAATACCATATACCTATCATAATTTCCATATTTATTTCTAAAGTTTTTTTTAATGTAGTAATATTGCATAAAAAAAACCTGCTAAAATTGAGATTATAAAAATTTTTTATGGGGATATGCAACCCATTAATTTGTTTTTTTATACGTGCATGATTTATAATAAACTCATCAAAGGAAACGTGCACGGCCGGTACCTTTCAAGAGAGATTAATAAAAAAGACGGATAAGTAAGACAAAAGCGAAGAGCAAAATAAAAAACGAAATCACAGAGAAAAAGTGAAAGGAGATCAATAAAATGTCTCAACAAACAATCACACTGTTATTTCTTGTGTTTACGATCATTAGTTTCATCCTCGAAAAGATACCACTTGGGCTTACAGCTTCGATCTGTGCAATCGGATTGACACTCACCGGAGTAGTGGATGTATCTACAACGTTTTCACAGTATGTAAACAGTAACGTAATCCTTTGTGTCGGCATGTTTGTAGTAGGTCAGGCACTATTTGAAACAGGAATGGCAAATAAAATCGGAGGTCTGGTCACCAGATTTGCCAGAACAGAAAGAACATTGATTATTGCAATCATGGTAATCGTAGGTGTGATGTCCGGATTCTTATCAAACACAGGTACAGCAGCAGTGCTGATCCCTGTAGTCTGTGGAATCGCTGATGAATCCGGCTATTCAAGAAGCCGCCTTTTGATGCCGCTGGTATTTGCAGCAGCGCTTGGCGGGAATCTTTCCATCATCGGTGCACCCGGAAACCTGATGGGTGTAAACGCACTTCAGGAAATGGGGCTTTCCACAAGCTTTTTTATGTATGCACCGGTGGGAGTCCCGATGCTTCTGGTAGGAATTATCTACTTCGTTTTCATTGGATACAGATTTCTTCCGGGTGGAAAAGGGGCTGTTGGGGCAACTGGTGAAAAACAGAAAGATTTCAGTGATGTACCGAAATGGAAACAGACTGTTTCACTGGTAGTTCTGATACTTGTGATTCTTGCAATGATTTTTGAGAAACAGATCGGAGTCAGCATTGAGATTTCTGCATGCATCGGAGCAATCATTCTGGTGCTGGTTGGAGTTCTTTCAGAAAAAGAAGCACTGGCTTCCATTGATCTGAAAGTAGTATTCCTTTTTGGAGGATCTCTTACACTTGCCAAAGCCCTGGACACAACAGGTGCCGGTGAACTGATAGCAGATAAGATCGTAGGACTTCTGGGTGCAGACCCGAACCCGATCGTGCTTCTTCTGGTAATATTCATTGTAACCTGTGCACTGACAAACTTCATGTCAAACACAGCCACAACCGCACTGATGATCCCAATTGCAGTTTCTCTGGCAAACAACCTTGGTGCGGATCCGAGAGCTGTTGTTATCGCAACTGTTATCGCAGGCTCCTGTGCATATGCAACACCGATTGGAATGCCTGCAAATACTATGGTAGTAGGACTTGGAGGATATAAATTCAAGGATTACGTGAAATCAGGTTTACCGTTGATTCTGGTATCCTTCGTGATCTGTATGATCCTTTTGCCTGTTCTGTTCCCGTTCTATCCGTGAGAGGATAAACCATATGAGACGGAAGATTTTCCGCTTAATGTAAATGTATCAATAGAAATAAAGCAGAAAACATGCTGCTTTAGATAAATAACCCAAAATTAAAAGCCAAACAACCCTAAACCATTGAATGATCAGGAGGTAAATCATGACTAAGGAAAATGGAGTTAAAGTATTAACAGACATGGTAGCAGATTTTGTTGCCCACATTGGAAAAAAATTACCGGACGACGTAGTAACAAAACTGGAAGAGCTTGGTTCTCAGGAAAGCGAAGCACTTCCAAAAGTACTTTATGAGACAATGACTAAGAATCAGGGACTGGCTGTAGAACTGAATCGTCCAAGCTGTCAGGACACAGGAGTTCTTCAGTTCTGGCTGAAATGCGGAACTAATTTCCCGTACATCAACGAGCTGGAAGCCCTTTTGAAAGAAGCTGTTGTACAGGCTACTTTTGCAGCACCATTAAGACATAACTCTGTAGAAACTTTCGACGAGTACAACACCAAGAAAAACGTTGGAAAAGGAACTCCGACTGTATGGTGGGACATCGTTCCAAACAGTGATAAATGTGAGATTTACGCATACATGGCAGGAGGCGGATGTACTCTTCCGGGAAAAGCAATGGTACTTATGCCAGGTGCAGGATATGAAGGCGTTACCGATTTTGTTCTTGATCAGATGACAACTTACGGACTGAATGCTTGTCCTCCGCTTCTTGTGGGTGTAGGTGTAGGAACATCTGTAGAGACCGCAGCCCTTAACTCCAAGAAAGCCCTGATGCGTCCGATCGGTTCTCACAATGACAATGCAAATGCAGCAAAAATGGAGAAGCTTCTGGAAGACGGAATCAATGCAATCGGCCTTGGACCGCAGGGAATGGGCGGAAAATATTCTGTAATGGGTGTTAATATCGAGAATACAGCCCGTCATCCGTCTACAATCGGTGTAGCAGTAAATGTAGGCTGCTGGTCACACCGCCGTGGTCACCTGACCGTAAATTCTGACCTTACAGTAACCTGTGATACACATTCCACATGGAAATTCAACGCATAATCGGAGGGAAAAAACATGATCGAAATCAGAGGAGATAAAAAAGTTCTTATTACACCAATCAGTGAAGAAGACCTGGCTGACATCAAAATCGGTGATATTGTATGGCTGGACGGAGAGCTGATGACCTGCCGTGATGTGGCACATCGCCGTCTGGTTGAGTATGGAAGAGAACTTCCATATGATATCAAGGACAAAGCAATTTTCCACGCTGGCCCAATCGTTCGTAAAATTGAGGGAACAGAAGATGACTATGAAATGGTTTCCGTTGGACCGACAACCTCCATGCGTATGGAGAAATTTGAGTATGAATTTACTAAGCTTACAGGTGTAAGAGTAATCGTTGGAAAAGGCGGAATGGGACCGAATACAGAGCGTGCATGCAAAGAATTTGGTGCGATCCACTGTGTATTCCCGGCTGGCTGTGCAGTAGTAGCTGCAACAGAGGTTGAGAAGATCGTAGAACATCACTGGGATGAGCTTGGAATGCCTGAGACCTTATGGTGCAACAAGGTAAAAGAATTTGGTCCACTGATCGTATCTATCGATGCACAGGGCCGCAACCTGTTTGAAGAAAACAAGGTTATCTTCAATGAGAGAAAAGAAGCCGCTAAGCAGGCTATTTATCCGGAAGTTAAGTTTATTAAATAATGCATTTCAGTTTTACAAAAGTAAAAACCGTACGATTTCTTCTTTATTGTTTCAAAGATAAAAAAAGATAAACATCATCTAAGATGAAAAGAAAAGGTGGCTCACAGATTTCCTTCATACATGGTCTGTGGGCTGCTTTTTTCTGTATACGAAATTTAAATAAATAGTAACTTTAACCGAATCAAGTAAGTCCCCTGCGGAGGTTGCGAAAAGCAATAAGCAGTGGGTGGGGACTCGCATACAAATGATTATGCCACTGCTACATCTTTTTCCTACGCCTTGAAATAAAAAAAAATTATCCTGCAAGATTGTTTCAGGAATTAACATGTCGACACATTAGAGCGTGTCTGAAAAATCATTCCCGCAATCTGCACGCCCCACTTTGCGATATATTTTGTCCGAATTCGGTTGTCGTAGCCCATGAATTTTGGCAAGTAAAGATTATCTGAAAACTGAAAAACAGGTATAAAAAATAAATATAGGGCTGTTGCAATGACGGAAAATAAGGTATGATATCTGCAGAAGCATGATACATGTTTCCATAACCCGGGTGAAGTAAATGAAAAAGGCAATAATCTGTTGAGATATCTTCACCGGACAGACACAAAATCATTTGGAGAAAGTTATATGAAAAAGTTTAGGTTAAATGTACAGAGACATATCTGCATTTTATTATGCCTTATTTTATATATTACTGTGCTTCCCCTTCCTGTATCAGCAGAGGAAGCAAAATCCAAAACAGTCAGAGTAGGCTGGTATGAGGGAACCTATAATACCACAGGACCAGACGGTCAGAGGAGAGGTTACAGCTACGAATACCAGCAGGCAGTAGCTGCGCATACCGGATGGAAATATGAATATGTGGAGGGAAGCTGGGCAGAACTGATGAGCATGCTGAAAAATGGACAGATCGATCTGCTGGGAGGCATTTCCTATACAGAGGAACGTTCCACTTCCATGCTTTTTTCAGAATTGCCTATGGGAGAGGATAAATATTACCTGTATGTGGATACTTCTAATACAGATATCTCCACTTCAGATCTGACTACATTAAATGGAAAAAGAATCGGTATGCTGCCGAATGCACTTCCTGCCGAAATGTTCCATGAGTGGGAGAAAAGTCATGGAGTGAACACGCAGCAGGTTGATATTACCAGTGTAGACGATGTCCGTCAGAAATTAAAAGATCATGAAATTGACGGATTTGTTTTAAATGAATCTCCACAGTGGGAAAGAGACAATATTTCTCCTGCTATTCTGATTGGTGGCTCCTATAATTATTTTGCAGTCAGCAAAAAACGCCCGGATCTGAAAGAAGAGCTGGATCAGGTAATGCAGAAGATAGAGAGGGAGAATCCTTTTTATACAGACGATCTTTATAAAAGGTATCTTTCTGCAAATTCCCTTGAAACTCTTACGGATGAGGAGCAGAACTGGCTGGAACAGCATGGGGCGGTCAGGATTGGATATCTGAAAAATGATGTGGGTATCAGCCTTGTGGATACGGAGTCAGAGAAACCGGTAGGAATTATTAACGATTATATTAGTCTGGTATCCGGTTATCTGGGTGAACAAGCCATAGAATTTCAACTGACAGGTTTTGAATCCCAGGAGAAAGAGCTGCAGGCATTAAAGGATAACAGGATTGATATGATTTTTCATATGAACCAGAATCCATATGAAGCTGAGCAGAATGATATTGTATTGTCAAATACTGTTTTTGAAATTAATGTTGCAGTACTCACCGGTGTTGAGAAGTTTGATGAAAATAAAGAGAATACAGTAGCAGTGAGCAGGAATAACCTGCTGGGGAAGTGGTATATTTCTTTTAACTATCCTTTCTGGAAAATAAAGGAATATGATTCATCTGCTGAGGTTGGGAAGGCAGTTCACAGCGGTGAGGCAGACTGTTTTGTTGTGAAGGCAGGACAGTCATTAAAGACAATGGCAGATAGCAAAATGTGCAGAATTTTTCTTACGAAATCCTGCGCTTCCTGCTTTGCAGTCGCCAGGGACAATACAACATTAATGAATATCCTGAACAAAACCATTCAGACTCTGCCTGATTCCAGACTTTCCAGTCAGTTTTACGTATATGAAAACGCACCGGGCAAGGTTACTCTGGCAGAATACATAAAGGATAATCTGCGGGTAGTTTCCATTTGGTTTGTAAGTGTGGTCTTGATTATTGTATGGATTATAGTTTATCTGCTGATACAAGCGAGAAAAGCCCAGATTCAGGCAGAAAAGGCGAATGCCGCCAAATCAGATTTCCTTTTCAATATGTCTCACGATATCCGGACACCCATGAATGCCCTGCTGGGATACAGTGAGCTGATAAAAAGGAAACTGACTGATCCGAAACTTCTGGATTATCAGGAGAAGATGGAACAGTCCGGAAATCTGCTTCTGTCTATTATCAATAATGTGCTGGACATGGCCCGGATTGAAAGCGGTAAGGTGGAACTGGATGAAGATTATGTGAAAATCAGAGATATTTATCAGGGAATTTACAAAATTTTCCAGGCGGAAGCGGAGAAAAAAGGTATTCACCTTAAGATGGAATACGATGTCAAGCATGAGCACGTAATCTGCGATGAGACGAAGAACAGGGAAATTTTCCTCAATCTGATCAGTAATGCGGTAAAATATACAGCTTCAGGGGGAAGAGTTACCATAAGGATCACAGAGCTTGACTGTGACAGGAAAGACTATGTGCGGATACGGACTCAGGTAATTGATACAGGTATCGGAATGAGCGAAGAATTCCTTCCATCTCTCTTTGAGGCTTTTGCCAGGGAACGAAATACAACAGACGGAAAGATTGCGGGAACAGGTCTGGGAATGCCGATTATAAAGAAGTATATTGATATGATGTACGGAACTATTGAAGTAGAAAGTAAGCAGGGAGAAGGAAGTAAATTTACAGTTACCCTGGAATACAGGATTGCTGATAAGAGTTACTATGAACGGGCTACGGAAAAATTTTCAGATATGGATGAAACCAGGATCAGCGGAAAACATATTTTGCTTGCAGAGGATAATGATCTGAATGCAGAAATCGCAGAGTTTATCCTGGAGGATATGGGACTTATAGTTGACCGTGTTGAGGATGGAGTTCAATGTGTGTCAAGGATAGAACAGAAACCGGCAGGCACCTATGACCTGATCCTTATGGATATTCAGATGCCGAACATGGATGGCTACAGGGCAACTGAGATGATCCGCG